>Ga0316209_1000202_pt1 | contig 122175 bp, 107 predicted proteins | sample 6monopyrite_MG_FD_204945 | JGI IMG/M metagenome (GOLD analysis project Ga0316209, IMG submission 204945) | Microbial mat bacterial communities from mineral coupon in-situ incubated in ocean water Damariscotta River, Maine, United States -... | ecosystem: Environmental > Aquatic > Marine >... | reverse complement strand
TAAACCAGAGCCACTTAAGCATGCCTTATCCGGTTACTGGTCCAGGCGGATAAATGATGAACACAGAATCATTTACAAAGTTGATTCTGAGTCCATTCATATTGCTCAACTTAGATATCACTACTAATCATCAACTGCACATAACTTATTAGTATTACAGTTACACAATTTAATTTACAGTCTCAAAAACGACGGCAGCTTTTTGTGAATTTTGGCCATGTTCCGGGAAGTTCTGCTATTGCCTCATATGCTGACTCTAGCTCTTCGATAAAACCCTCCCCCCAATCCTTCAGCCTGATTTTGATACCACTCGTATGAACTCTTTATCTCGTGAGCGGTATCCGGGTGAAATATAATTTCAGCCAGCTTGCTCCTTCACTTTATCTTTGATGTCCCTCCCGGAAACGCCCTTTACCTTTCCCGACTTTAATTCCATGAGCCGCTTCTCCGATAATTCGGCCCATGCCTCATCTACACCTTCATCTTGCCTTGATTCTAGGGATGAAATGAAGCAATGAGCAACGAGGGCTCTTTCATTTGGCGATAAATCCTTAATGTTTTCAATTACTTGCTTAAATGCGGCTGACATGACACCTCCACTAGGTTAATAACCTTGAGTGTAGAAAATTATTATGATTTGATCTGCACATAGCGCTGCGGAGGCCTGTCAGCTCTACTGCCTGGTTAGCGCAGGGGCACCATAACTGCATAACTAGCCCGATGCCTTTGCAGCCTCTTGTTCTTTGCTTTTGAGCTTAGTTTCGACCAATTCACGACCCTGTATTTCATGATGGTGCCTTGTTTTTTCGCGTGCGGTTGAACGACAGATGAACCTTATAAAATACGATTGACCCCTTTCTGAGTTTAACAACGTTTAAAGCGTTCAGGGATGTGCTGGAAAGAACAAGGAGGTCAGGCGACATTAACATTTCGTGCTTTATTGCAGAGCAATTTATTTGATAGCGCATGGGAAATGTTAGGCGCGGTTTATTACACAGAAATAAAGCGGCCAAAAAACATTGTCATGTTTCCCGGGAAGCATAAAAAAAATCGTCAGTGGCTGATCTACACCCCTTTTATATTGGAACACCAGTGACAAAACCAGTCGATTTTTATGCGTATGTTATGTTTATTTCTTTGTGAACTTATCAGATAGAGATTTAATTGCCTCGATATCTTTCACCAAATCAACTAAATCTATCTCTTTTTTATCTCTACTCCTTTCTTTTCCCCCGTGTCTTCTTAGTGGGTCATTGTGCATTTCTGATAATACACTTTTAATATAATGTGAATATTCTTCGCCTTTATTATTTTGATTCGATAATTGCTCTGAAAACTCAACGAATAAGGTTAGATCGTGGCTCGCTTCGCTCTCACGATCTAACCTTATTCGTTAGGTATTTTTTATGGATAAACCAACCAATAATATTACCTACTATAAAATATATAGGCCATTGTACAAAAACTAGAAGATCAAGAAGTTTAGATTCACCATCTGCTCCCGGTTGAGTATTTGTTATAGTTACATAAGTATCATTTACAAAAGGTGTTAATAAAAGAGTAAGTATTACGGTAAAAATAAACCCAACTATTACTGATGTAATATATTTCATCAGTTCACCCTCCAAAACCATATAGATTTGGAGTCCTCGAAATCTGACCAATGGTCTGATATTGAATGAAGACCAAAGTTTCCTATACGAAGATGAATTCTAGCCCAAGAAGATAGAGATGTTATTCTATGGCCATTCCACAAATCAATATGGTCACCACTTTTGTTTCTGTGATTTTCTTTTTTTCCGTTAATAGTTCTTTGCCAATAGTCTTTGAAAAATATTATCCCTTTCTTTCCGGATAATTCATTTGCAAAATCATCAGGACTAACTTTTATGACTTTTTGTAAACCTGGGATTTGATCTTATTTAGGCCATTTGCTAGTTCTTCTGCACGAATTATATGACCTTGAGATTTATCATGACCATGCCAGCAATGTATAGCACCTGGGATTCGAGAAGTCACAACGCCGCAACGCGCTAATGTGACGCCTAAACGGATAGCGCATTGGTTTGGGAAATTTGATTTCCCATTAGTACTGCATGGATTATCATTACCAGTAATAGTTGGGTGGTTTTCCCACAGTTTTCTAAACGTTATCATTTTCTCTCCTTGTATATACCTAACTTATTAGTATTAAGCACATTTGCCCGGCTACCCAGTAGTATTGAGCGAAGAATCAGGCAAGCTTGCCTGATAACCATAAAAAACCGGTCAATTTTCCCTGATAATAGATATTAAGTGGCTTTTCAGGCATATCGGTCTGTTCTTTTATCCAAACCCAGTTTCCAGGGCATTGCCATATCAACGCAAAATTCCGGCACGCCCATGCATAAGCTTTTTGCTCTCCTGTCTCTGCGGCGTTGTAAATTCTATTCGCATTTATACCACCTTTTTTCAAAGACCTCACTTTCATCGGTATTCTGCACTGTAAAATGTTTTTCTTTTTAGTCGCTGGTCATCATATGTATAAAAAAAAACAGAACCTGTATCTCAAGGCAAAAAGTAACGAAAACTGCTGCATTTTTATACACAGGTTTATTTCACTCCTCCTCATCCCGGCCTTCTCCTCTCAAGGCCATAGCCGTCAGGCTAAGCCTTACCCGGAATAGAGAGTAAAACGGTAGGGTGGAACAAGCGCAGCGGTTCCACCAATGGGGCGATAAGAAACAACAAATAGCCTTTGTACCCACCACCACTGACAAAAACCCACAACCTGACCGCTTGAAACAGGGAAAAAAGCCTTCATGCAATCACAGCTCACCAGCCAATAGCGACTCAAGGTGGGCATCCATAGCGGATCAAACCTTGATGTCCCTTTCTCGTCTGGTGGAACCTCTACGCTTGTTCCACCCTACCCAGCTTAGCCTGACGACTATGCCCTTGAGGGGAGAAGGTGTGAAAAAAAGGCGTATCAAATCATGAGCACGCAACCGTTTATTTCACGGTTCTTCTGCTACTCTCTGATCTCGGATTATCACTTGGTGACATATCCAGGCCCATATATTTGTAGCGGTTGAGCTTCAAGCGGCCATCCAAAAATATTGTGTGATTCTTTACTTTCGTTTTAAACGATGCGGATAATAGTCGGTGTTGGTTTCATTCTCACAAGGAGGGGAGCATGAGCGATAAACAGTATCTGAAAAACAATCCCAAAGCCCTTAAAAACATCAAGCACATTGTTGTGTTGATGTTGGAAAATCGCTCTTTCGATAATCTGCTGGGCTGGCTTTATGATGATGAAAAACCACCACGCGGACAGTCTTTCGAGGGGTTAAACCGTTCGATATGGAACCCTCTGGATAATATGGATGCTGATGGTATCGCGTTTACTGAGCAGGTTTATGTCACCCGGAATGGCGAAAGTCGTCACAGCAAGCCCTGGCATAAAAAAGCAGAGCCACAGCCGGTGTATAACCTGCCAAGCCCTGATCCTGGCGAAGGGTTCAAAGATACCAATTTTCAGCTGTTTGGTTTTTATGAGGTTGCAAGCCTGTATCCACCGACACCGGTGAATAGCGGATTTGTCAATAATTACAAAAATGCCATGCTTTATGGAACCCTTACGTATGGTGATGCGCCTTCCGATCCACGCGAGATTATGACTTGCTACACACCGGCACAAACACCGGTGTTAAGCACGCTGGCCAAACAGTTTGCGGTGTGCGATTACTGGTTTTGCTCCATTCCAAGCCAGACGTTGCCTAATCGTGATTTTGTTCATGCCGCCACTTCTAACGGCCAGGTGAATAATCATCCCCAGGCGGATTGCGATGCTTATACCATTTACAACCGCATTCAGGATGAAATTAATGGGGGTCGTGATGATCTGAGCTGGCGCATTTATTCTGGTGCCAACAAGCAGGGGGCGCGTTTTTCCCTTACCCGTACCATCATGACGCAGTTGGAAGACTCTGCTCTGGATGATAATTTCGATACTATTGAGCAGTTTTATAAAGATGCCTCAGCGGGTAATTTACCCAGTTACAGTTTTCTGGAGCCACAGTTCTCTGCGCCGGGGCAAAACGATCAACATCCGGATCAGGATATTCGCCCCGGTGAAAAATTAATCGCCGATGTCTACAATGCGGTGATTAATTCACCTCAGTGGAATGAGACTCTGCTGGTGATTACCTACGATGAACATGGTGGCTGTTTTGACCATGTGCCGCCGCCGGGCCATGCAACCCACCCGGACGGAAAGGAGGGCAAGCCAGGACAGGAGGGGTTTCTCTTTAATCGCTTTGGCGTGCGGGTACCGGCTGTGTTGATATCCCCCTGGATTCAGGCGGGCACCATTGCCCGGCCTGCGGGCTGGACGCCGTTTGACCATACGTCAGTTATTTCCACCGTACGCCATTGCTTTGATTTGGGGGATGCGCTGACCGCACGGGATGACGCTGCACCAGACCTCAGTTGTGTACTGACGCTCAAAAAGCCGCGTACTGATAAACCCGAAGTTAAACCCCTTGCTTTTAAAAAAGAAACACATATTCAGGTAAATGCTTTGCACATGACGAGCGCCCAGGTATTGGCTAAACGCTCGGGAAAGGTTTTCACTCGCGAAACCGGCGACGAAGCGGCCATTCACAAATATCTTAACGATACCTATAACACCTATTTCTCAAAGAACAATACCACCCGGGGCGCAGGTCTCACGGCATTGGATGAAACCGGTCATGCTGTCGATTGGTGGTTTGCTTACAAAGTACCTGATAATGTAAAAACCGGCGACGGTAAAACCAGTGGCTTTGAGTATCTTTATTACGATGAGAAACAGGGTGCGCTTAAACTGTCAAACCATACGCTGGATAAAAACAGCGGTGCCCTTTATCAAATACTGCTGAAGCTGTTTGGTGATGGTCATCGTCTTCCACCGGACAATCATGGCTGGATTCTCTACAACGATGAGATTCCCAACACTAAAAGCAATAATGAAAAAAGGGGGCACAGCAAAGGCGTCATCGGTTTTGATCCTGTCAGCAACAGCGCTTTCTGGTTACTGCATTCGATACCACGCTATCCCATAGTGAATAAACCGGTCTTGCCGATGGACGAACATGAATACGCCCAAACCTGTCTCTGTGTCACACTGCCGGATGTCGCCGCAGCGGAAGCCATTGCCCAGGTTATGTTGAGTCAACAGCAGCCACAGGTCTACGATAGCAATATACCCAAGGGGTTTGATAAAAACAGTGCTCTCAGTAAACTTGCCAGCGGTAAATCTGCTGCTGCCAGTAAGACACCGGCAACGCTCACGGTTACCTCAAAGGCAGGCAAAGTATTCACGTTAATGGCGAAAAGCCGTGTCTGGGACGAAGACTTCTGGATCGATCTGGTGGGGCCAACTCTGGTCACAGATCTTGCGGTGGAAACCTGGCGTCGGGGCACGGTGCCTGACACCGAAGATGCTAACAATAAAGATGATGTAGAGGATGTGCTCTATATTGATCTTGTGGGTTTAGGCATTGATATGGATTGGCATTATACCAAGGACCATGCCAAGTGGGCCGTCAGCACAGGCAGCGTGACAACTCACTCCGGCACACCGTGGATTTGCATTGCTGATATCAATCGCCAGATATCACAGGAAAAACGCGGGGGAGGTGCTTTGGCTTTTCAGGAAGCTGCTCTTTGGACTGCATTATCGAAAATTGACCAGATTTCAAACAAATAACAGGGATGTTTAGGCATGCACACCAAAACACAGCAGCGCCCCTTCGATCATGTATTGATCATTATGTTCGAGAACCAGTACCGGGAATATGTCATGGCCAATCCCTATTTCAACCGGCTGGCAAGTCAGGGACTTGATATGCAGAATTTCCACGGTGTTATGCATCCCTCACAAACCAATTATATTGCCTCCATCGCCGGTGAACTCTGCAATATGACCGACGATGACCCGCCTTCGCAACCGTTGACTCAACGTACCATTGTCGATTTGATCGAAGAAGCTGATACGGGTTTGACGTGGAAAGCGTACATGGACAGTTATATTCCGCAGAGCCAGCTCTGGAGCACAAGCCTTACACCCGCGAATGATTTTCCCTATGTGATCAAACACAATCCTTTTTCATCCTTTAAAAATATTCAGGACAACCCGCAACGCTGGCAGAAAATCGTCAATGAAGAACAGTTCTGGCGTGATGTCATCACCCAGAACCTGCCTGAATATGCGTGGTTTACGCCGAATATGTGGAACGATGGCCATTACACGGTGGGCACACACGTTGACCCCAAAGAACGCGCCCCGGCACTGGTTGATCAGGCTGCACAATGGCTTGAGGATTTCTTTGCGGATCTGAGTTTCCCCGGACCCGACTCACGGTTGCCAGACAATACCCTGGTCGTGGTGACCTTTGATGAATCTGATTTTATGCAGGTGTTTGATGCCAACAAAAAATACACTTACGATGGGCCCAACCAGATTTATACAGTATTGCTGGGTGATGGCATTAAACCCGGCGTTCGCTTTGAGGCTTATAACCACTACAGCCTGCTACGCACTATCGAAAAAAACTTCAACTTGAATCACCTGGGCAAAAATGATGCCTGCGCCAATCACTTCCAGTTTCTTTGGCAGCGTGAGTTTTCCTGGCAGGCGGCTGTTGATACACCACTCCAGGAATCACATGAATTCTCTGCCGTTGCGCTTGATAATGCACTTTACCTTCTTTCACGTAATCAACACGGGGCATTGGTCTGCAACCGCTGGACAACACAAGACGGCTGGAATAACGCCGATTCACCTGACATTAATACCAACGGTGCTTTTTCTTTAACGACACAAAACAATGCGCTGCTGCTTTGCTACAGTGATGGTAAGGAGATAAAAAGCATGCATTACAGCAACGGAGCAGGGTGGGTGACTGGCCCCTCATTAAGCCACAGTAGTGCCAATGCATTGGTGACACTGGAACTGGAAGCGGACAGCGGCGTGCTGATGGTTTGGCGCAACAATGAAGGTGAGCTGCATTCAGCCCGCCTTATCGATAACACATGGCAGGATCAACAAAGCCTCGGCCATACCGGACACGGTGATCTCGCGCTTAACCGGATCGGCCCTTCAGTCTACTTGATTATCGAGCAGGCGAACGACAACAGCCTGCAAGCCGTTTCGTATAACACCGCCGATTACAACACAACGATTGTTGCCAACAGTCAATACAGCGGCCCTCAAGACAACACCACGAGATTCAAATGGTCACCATCACTCACGCCTGTCGCACGTTTTGGTGCTTGCGCTTACGCAGGCACCCCCAAAGAACTGGAACCGGTAACGCTACCTTACACTGCGAACGCACCCATTGCCCTGGCGGAACTGGATGGCGTGCTGCATCTTGTCCATCCTGGCAATAGCCAGAATCAACTTTTAACCGAAACATTTTCTGTTGCCGGTATTCTTACACCATTAAAGCCGGTTTCCTATAAAGCCAGTGACGGGGCAACAACCAGCAATGGTTATGGCACCCTGGCAGAAGCAGGTTGGGGCCAGCAAACCACTATTCATGACACTCATATTGATAACAAAGGCGGACTAACCATGGCGCGCATGGATAATAAACTGATTCTGTTATATAGCGACGACCAACAAATAAAAATGCTATCCGGCTCTTATCAAAACATGAAATAAACGGACAGACACAGGAGCCTTAAGATTCAAGCAATCACTTGTATCGCAAAGGACACGAAGGAATGCAAAGAAATAAACTTGTTTCCCCTGGCGTTTCTCTGCGGCCTCTGCGGTTAATCAGCACTTAATTCACATTCGAGGAAAAAATAATGACAAACAAGGAAACGACCCTCAAAACCCACCATCCCGATAACCGTTTGTCTGCCCACTACAGCCAGCGAGGCATTGCCGATTTTCCAGACCATGCCATCTTCGCATCATTTTTTATCAAGACACCGGAAAAGTGTTATAAAAAATGGCTGGCGCTTGCAAAACTGACGGATCGTTTATGTGCTGACACACATTATCAAACCGTTTGTGTGCGTGGTGTTGATTATCAACTCTGGGAAAGCTGGTGCAAAAAAAATAAAATGCCCATTCCTGCCGGGCTCACCAGCACAAAACCACTTAAAGCAGCGCCATTTGCTCACACGGGCGGCCACTTCTGGTTTCATATCAAAGGCGCTTCTGAACAGGCGTGTCAAAAAATACTTGAGGCCATCATTGACGCCTTAAAAAACGAAACAAAAAAATACCTGCATACTATTGCTGCGAAACGACACGATGGCAAAGTATTTGGTGGACGATTTACGGATGCCATGATCAATCCGGTTGATCCGGTCAATTTATCAGAACGGATTATTGTCGGCGGAGAAGATAAATTCTACCTTGGCTCATCTTATGTCATCCAGCAAAAATTCAAACACAACTGGGTCCAGCTCGACAATATGAACGGTATCGAAAAACAGAACATGATTGGCCGTAATTTTGATGACACTATTATTCCCATGGCAGATGAGCGCAGCCATATCAAATGTGTGCGCCAGCTCAATGGTGAACGTGTGACGCTGCGCATATTACGTCAGGCTCTGCCGTTTGGTGAGTCCGACAGTGGCAAAGGAAATGAAGAAGGTATTTATTTTGTTGCCTATGCTGATAATAGCGATGTTTATCATGGCCTCATCGAAGGTATCAGGGGCGATAAAAAAGGCTTTATAAAAGATAAAATGCTGAACAATACGCATGCTGAATCCGGCAATTTCTGGTTTATCCCTTCCTCCAAACTTGCGGGACTAAAAAATATCGAAGAGGACATTCATGTTCCTCTCAACGATTTCTTTAATGTGCGCAGTGCCAATGGGTTGATGTATTACAACAATCGTGATTTTCTGCATCAAATTCGGAAAAAAGCGAATAAATTACACATCAGTGATCGCATCACACGCTTGATCGCGCAAACATTCAGTAACTGGAATGATACCTGGGAGAAAAAAGTCACCATGCCCGCCATCGGGCACTTGCAGGATTATGTCAAAACCAAACGATGGAAAGAATATAAGTCCGCTGCCACGGCATCGGTTGCTTTGCGCAAAGGCCTGGCCATTAAAATAAGCCTTTCAGATGTGCTGTTACAAGAACGCTTTCGTGGTACCGCAGGATTATACAACATCAAGCCCGGTGAAATTATCGTGGGAAATATGCCGCCACTCACGCTAGGGTCAGGCTCCCGTGTTATGGAGTACCTGAACGAAGAAGAAAAAATTGAATCCTTTTTCGGCATGCTGAATGAATACTCGGCAACCGGCCACAATGTACCCAACTACTACAAGCCGCTAAAGCTTGGCATTGGTGGAATGATTGACGAAGCATCCCACAAACTGGCACATGCAGAAGGGGAGCAAAAAGACTTTTACCAGTCCGTTGTGTGGTCACTCGAAGGCGTTTCGGATTTTATTCATGCCTACGCCAAACTCGCTGATGAACTGGCAGCCGAGGATAATATCAGTAGTCGTGATCGCGACAATTATAAAGACATCGCAACACGCATGAACAAACTGGCAAAAGCCAAACCTGATTCCATGCTTGAAGCACTGCAATTAATTTTCCTGATTAACTGTGCGCTGCATCAAACCGGTGAGCCCATGTCAATCGGTCGCCTTGATCAATACCTTATCAGTTTTTACCACGCCGACATCAAAGCAAAACGCATCAAAAAAGCAGAAGCACAGGAAATCATTGATGCCTTTTGGCTGAAAATGGATGAAACCGTATTGTATAACCGCCAACATATGGAAGACTACCTGACCTATGGCACGGGTGCTGTTTTCTATTCAGCGGGTAATTTTCCTCAGGGTTCAGCACTCAATCAATGGGTACAACAAGTAACCGTTGGCGGCTACCTGCCAAACAATGATAAAAAACCGACGGATGGCTGCAACGATGTCACGCTGTTGTGTTTACGGGCTGCGCGTCGCCTGCCGCTTAATGCGCCCTGCCTGTCTTTGCGCGTCAACAAACGGATGAAAGGTGCCTTGCAGGAAAAAATCCTTGGCGAAGCCGCCCGCGCACTCCTCTCCGGTGGCGCACACCCGGTGTTGCTCAATGATGACAAACTGGTTGAAGGTTTGCATCGAAGTGGCCCGCTGTCATTACAGGATGCCCGCGACTATACCAGTGATGGCTGCTATGAACCGATTATCAACGGGAAATCCGAGTGGGTATTTAGTTATGTGCCCATTTTACCGGCGGTCGGCATGGCCATGAATCAGGGGGCAACTATTGAAGGCGCAGGCTGGGTGCATCTGCGTGGACTGAAAAGCAGCTGGAATTCACCTCCACCACAGGAAATTCACAGCTTTGAACAATTCCTGGAAATATTCTTCACTCACTATAAATGGCTGATCAGCAGTTTCTTTAATTCTCTGGTTAATAATTACGGTGCCTTATGGAAGGTTTGCCCCAGTCCACTGTTTTCCTCCATGGTGGACGGCTGCATGGAAAGTGGCCGCGACATGACAAACGGGGGGGCTGAATACCATATCGTGGCACCCATGATGTGCGGCATCACCAATGCCATTAATTCACTCTACGCCATAAAGAAACTGGTTTACGACCCTGCAACAGCGTCCACCACACTGGAAGAGCTGTTACAGGCACTGTGGAATAATTGGGGCGAAACAATGCAGGAACCCTTTCACAACACCCTTGCCGGGCCCGGTCGCGCTGCTGATGTGGCCAGTCGTTATAAAGAACTTCGCATACAGGCGCTGGCATTACCCAAGTTTGGGGAAGGTACCTGTGAAGAAGTGAAAACACTGGCAGATGACGTCGTCACCCGCTGCGTTGACATTATTCAGGATGGTCTGGGCAAACCCCTGCCAGGCATTAACAACGCTTACGAGGCATTAAAGGAAAAATATCATATTGATGGTCGTCCGTTTGCCTTTACTGTCACACCCGGTGTGGGAACATTTGAAGACAACATCGGCCTCGGACTGGGCATGGGCGCTTCGGCAGATGGTCGCCTGGCATCAGAGACCATCGCCGATGATTTCAGTGCAACCCCCAGCCCTGAAGATCAGCCACCAAAAACCGAACCCCAGGATATTTATCAATCACTCAAAGACTGGAATATGGATTCCATCGGCATTGGCATCTCTAATGCGGCACCGGTTGACCTTAATATCCATGAAAATTTCAAGGAACAGGATCTGGAAAAAGTCATCAAGGCATTTGCCAATGGAAAAATCGGTTCCAATTTGCTCACTATCACGACTGCTGATCCTGAAACATACGAACAAGCGGTTATTTACCCCGAAAAATATGACCTTGTGCGCGTGCGCCAGGGCGGTTGGAGTGAGTTTTATATGGCCATGTTTCCGGCACACCAGAACTATATTCTTCGTCGGCCCTATTATGCGGTTAAAAAGAAATAGCGCCTGCTGATCAAGTCAATGGTGGAACAAGCGCAGCGGTTCCACCTTGTGTCAGGCAGAGGAAAAATCATAAATACAAAAAAACCAGACACCCAATACGCCGATTTTTCAAACAAACAACTTTACCGAAAACTGATGGCGTGTTAACGCCACACTGACGAAGTGTCAGTGTCCGATGGTTTCAACTTTTAGTGTGATAGTGTGACTTCCTTCACACAAAAATGACAGTTATTGTTCGAGCGATCCTTACTATTAACGGTTTCAATAGATAAGAATATCGAAAGTGTATTTGGTATTAATAAAAAATCAGCCTAAATAGTGCGCTATGTGATCGTAGCAGCAACGCAGATGGCCGGAAAACAGACAAGAAAATGTAAAATAATTGTGCTTACCCGCATGACTCACACCGTATCCACAGCCGGCTCTTCCATTTCCAGTTCCTTGATCTTGCGGGTCAGTGTGTTGCGTCCCCAGCCGAGCAGTTTGGCGGCATCCTGCCGTCGGCCACCGGTATGTTTGAGTGCAATGTCAATCATAATACGTTCAAAACGCGGCACAGCATCCGTGAGCAGGGCTTCTTCGCCCTGGGTAAAACGCAGATCAGCCCAGCGGCGCAGGCTGGCTTCCCAATTGTCATCGGCAGGCTGGGTACGGCTGGATTTTTTCAACTCCGCTGGCAAATCGTCCATGTGAATGGTTTGCCCCGGTGACATCACCGTGAGCCAGCGACAGATGTTTTCCAGTTCACGCACATTACCCGGCCATTCCTGCCCGGCCAGATAGCGGGCCGTTTCTTCATCCAGTTGCTTGGATTCCATGTTGAGTTCTTTTGCCGCTTCGGCGAGAAAGTGTTTGGCCAGCAACGGGATGTCTTCCCGGCGTTCACGCAGTGGCGGCATATGTACACGGATCACGTTCAGCCGGTGAAACAGGTCTTCGCGAAACTGACCGTCTTTCACCCGTTGTTCCAGGTTCTGGTGGGTAGCAGCGACGATACGCACATCCACCTTGGTTGGTGAGTGGCCACCAACCCGGTAAAACTCACCATCAGCCAGTACTCGTAACAACCGGGTTTGCAACTCGGCTGGCATGTCACCAATTTCATCAAGAAACAGCGTGCCGCCATCCGCCTGTTCAAAACGACCGCTACGCGCACTTTGTGCGCCGGTAAAAGAACCACGCTCATGGCCAAACAGCTCAGACTCCAGAAGATCATGTGGAATCGCTGCGGTGTTCAGTGCAATAAAGGGTTGGTTGGCACGAGGACTGTGACGATGTAACGCACGGGCCACCAGCTCTTTGCCGGTACCGGACTCGCCATTGATCAGCACGGTGATTTTCGAGCGCGCCAGCCGTCCGATGGCACGAAATACTTCCTGCATGGAAGCGGCTTCGCCGATAATTTCCGGTGTGGTGTCCAGTGCGGCGTTGGTGCTGGCTTGTCCCTGCAACAACATATGACGATGCCGGATCGCACGGTTAACCAGTTCGATGGCTTCATCCACGTCAAAAGGCTTGGGCAAATACTCAAACGCACCACCCTGATAAGCAGACACGGCACTATCCAGATCCGAGTGGGCGGTCATGATAATCACTGGCAGATCAGGGTAGCGCTCACCGATCATTTCCAGCAATTGCAGGCCGTCAATGCCGGGCATGCGCACATCGCTGATGATAGCGGCGGGCATATCACTTGCCAGCTTATCGAGCATGCCTTCGGCACTGTCAAACGTTTTAACCGCCATGCCTGCTTGCTTGAGCGCACGCTCCAGCACCCAGCGAATGGAGCGGTCATCATCAATAACCCAGATGTTTTGTGTATCAGTCATGCGCTATGCCTCAAAGCAGAGTGATGTTTCTGTGTTTCAGTCTTGTTTTCCGCATGGCTCAGCGGCAGCAGCAAAGCAAAACGGGTGCGACCAGGACGACTTTCGCATTGAATCAGCCCGCCATGCTGGGTGATCAATGACTGGGAAATGGACAGCCCCAGCCCGGTGCCATCTGCACGACCAGTGACCATGGGGAAAAAAATGCTTTCCATCATATCTTCGGGAATACCGGGGCCATTGTCGATAATTTCCACCCGGCACACCAGCTTGTGGCAGGTTTGGCCTATGGTGAACTGCCGCTGGGCACGGGTGCGCAGGATAATTTCACCCCGGTCACCAATCGCCTGCACGGCATTACCCACAATATTCAGCACAGCCTGGATGAGCTGGTCACGATCACCAAGAATCTCCGGGATGCTGGGGTCATAATCGCTGACAAAAGTGATATCAGCGCGTTTTTCCACATTGATCAATTGTCGTACATGTTCCAACACCTGATGAATATTAAGGGCTTCTTTTTGTGGCAGAGCATTGGGGCCCAGCATGTGGTTAACCAGATTACGCAGGCGGTCAGCCTCACCAATAATAATATTGGTGTACTCTTTCAGTTCCGGGTCAGATAATTCACGCTCCAGCAGCTGGGCAGCCCCGCGTAAACCGCCCAGCGGGTTTTTGATTTCATGCGCCAGACCACGCACCAGAGAACGCATGGTTTCCTGCTGCGCTAGTTGCTGACCCTCGCGGGAGATACGCAATTGCCGATCCAGTTGTTGCAGCTCCACCAACAGGCCTGGCTCATTGGCCGCTGAAATCAACGGGGTAATGGTGCAATCCACGGTGATTTCGCGACGTCCGGGCAGGGTGATTTGCACCTCGTGTTCAGTAAAGGGGTGGCCACTGCCCAGCCCTGTTTCTATAGCTTCCAACAGGTGACTGTCAGCCGGCAGCAGTACCGGGGCGCATTGACCTATCAACCGTTTGGCACTCACTGCAAATAACATTTCACCCGCCGGGTTGATGTAATCCAGACACAGGTCTGCATCAAACATGAGCACAGCGTGAGTCAGATTGTCCAGAATGCGCTGATGTAGTGCGGCAGCCGAGGGTGTTTGCGAAGAACGGGCTTTCATGACAGTAGAGGTAGCAAGAACCAAACCAAATTACACGGAATTTGTAAAATGCACCGGGCTTTCGCCATCCAGAAAAAAAACCACTGCAACTACAATCAGTTATATTTAAGAACGAAAGACTGATATTGACTGGGAAAGCGCTGTGCTCCCCACGAGGATAGCGCAAACAGAATCGGTGCGCACCATATTAGTGCGCATCTTGCCAGATAATGATCTGCACGCTATCGGGCGCGATTTGGTCTGATGACGGACTGCCGGAACAAATAAATGGTCACCGGGGCGGAACTGATGAGTGCGTTGCCAGCCTTATCCACCACTTGCGCGACCAGACTGTGGCTGCCACGATCAAGGTTATTCAGCGTAAAACTGCCGGTTCTGGATTCACCCTTTTGCTCACCATCAACCAGCAATACCAGCTTGTGCCTGGAACGCAGAGCAGGTGACAGGGAAACGTTGACCTTGACTGTACCGGTATTGTCACGAATGGTAGCCTCATGAGCAGGGCTGACAACACTGATTGCGCTGTATTTTTTGGTGTCAGCCCGGGCGGCGGTGGATGTCCTTCCCTGCGGTACCGGTGTTGTTTTGAACGTGCTCATGGGACTCAATGGCACCGGCTTTTCTTCCTCAGACCGGGGAACGTCCGTGAACTCCACACTGCCGTCGGGATTGGTGCGCTTGTAAATCTCCGCAGCGGCAGGCATAACGATGCCGACAGTCAACGTCAGCAGAACGAAAAAACGAATCAATATCTCCATGTTTCTACTGTAGCGGGAAAGCGAGCGAAAGGGAAAAAAGCGGGCAAAAAAATGACAACGCCTTCTGTTATTTTTCACGCATGTTTTTCACCACACCACGATCACCATCCACGACAATCCGTTCACCATCGTCAATGGCATTGAACAACCCCGGAATATTCACCACCGCCGGAATGCCGTATTCACGGGCAACAATGGCACCGTGAGAAAGTTGGCCACCCGTTTCCATCACAATAGCCGCCGCGTTCAAAAACAGCGGGGTCCAGGCGGGGTCCGTGGAAGGGGCAACCAGCACATCGCCCGGGTTAAGTGCGCTGCCTTGTTCCGGGGTACGAATCAACCGGGCACATCCTTCTGCACGCCCGGCGGCTACTCCCATCCCGACCAGCTCACTACCTGAACCCGTCGTCACCGGTTTTACATAGTGTGGCTGCTCACCCAGAATAAAATCAGGCGGGGAGCGTTTTTCCCACGCCGCTTTATTTCTGCAACGGGATTCAATGAGCATCTGGATTCCCTTTCCATTCCACTCGCCGGTCAACAGTGACATCACCTCAATGTAAGCACAGTGGAATATTTCATCGCTATTTTGCAGCAAGCCACGTAACTCACATCGCCGCCCCGCTTCGAGCAACAGCAGACGTATCGGCTCGACTAACCGGATATAGGTGGATTTTGCCATTTCCTTTGACGCTGCACCGGAGGCCGCCTGTTTAACCAATGATTTAATGAACGCACGCAAATAAAACGGCAGCTCTTTTTTGAGCCTTTGCCGCGCCTGTTTTGCTTTCTGTTGTTGCTGCGCTTTTATCGTCGATGATGATAGGCCACCAATGTGTTGTTTAATAACATTCAGCAAATAATCCGGCTTTTCCCGCCAGCGGGGATTGTCGAGATAAACCTCGTATACCGCCCGATGCCCGTACTCATTGATAAACGCCTGAAATGCCTGCTTGAAAGATGAGGATGCCGGCAGACTCTGCCATTTGCCCGGTGAAAAGGGCTCAGCATTAAAAAATCGCTGTGCGGCTGAATCAGTTTCAACAAGGACGGCAAGATCCTGAAGGCGATAACCATGTTCAGCACTGGTAATATCGCCCGCACCCGCCAGCAACGCGGTAGCTAGCGCCGTTCCTTTGTCGGGCAGGTGTTTTTCCAGCAGATCAAATAACATGATCGCCGAACCTGAGCGGGCCGTCAGCATGATGAACGGCAGCGCGTAGGCTTCGATCCGCTGATCACACAATTGCAGTTTGCTTATCAACTCTTCATCACTCAACACGGTCAAATCTGCCTGTACAAATGTATTGGCAAAGGCGGTTTCCCTGGCAATACCCGCCTGTGCCTCTTTTTTGTAGCGGTTCATTTTCCGCATCAATTTTACCGTGCCCCAGCCGCGACGCAGTTTTTTACCCAGGCCGCCACGATCCTTTGCGTCAATCTCGATTTCCTGCTGATGGCCACCCATGCTGCGATTGGTCGCGGCGGGTAAAAACCCCGTACTGTCAAAATAAAGCCACTGCATCAACGATGAATTGCAATAGGGACGACCCTGGAATAATTTCACGAAACACAATCCGGCGGGCAGGGAATAACCAATACTTTCAAAGGGCGCACGCAAAATAATATCCACCTGATAAGAAAACAGGCTGGCTCCCAGAGTGCTTTCCACCAGCGGTGCCGCATCCCGAAAATTGCCATTGCTCCAGATATCCGCCTGATTTCGCAATGCATCACAGGTAAGACGAGGCAATACCGTTACCGGGCGAGCCTGCAACAAAAAAAATGCCTGGCCATCAAATGCCCACTCGATATCCTGATGTTGTCCCTCACCTTTTTCATTCAGCGCCCAAAATACCCGTTGTACCAACCGTCCTAAACGGACAATTTCTGCTGCCGAAAGCACCTGCTCGTGCTGCATATGGCTGGATTCGGCCAACCGTGTTCCACCATTGACGTTAACCTGAGTATGCTTTGTTTTACTGCCTGTTTTATGGCTGAGCAGTGTCATACGGTGGGTGCTTAACCGGTATTCATCGGGTTCAATGACACCATCGACCACGGATTCTCCAAGACCAAAATTGGCATTGATAACCGTGACATCTCCTCTGCCTGTCGCAGGTTCACAGGAAAAGGCAATGCCGGATGAACGGGCATCGACCAACGCCATCATCACCACCGCACAACCCAACACCTGATCATCAATACCCATTTTGCGACGGTAGGTCACTGCACGCAGTGTCCAGAGCGAAGCGAAGCAATTAAGAATCGCCTGCTCGACAGCGGGTTGACCAACAACATTGAGATAACTTTCGTGGATACCGGCAAATGAAGCATTTTCGCCATCTTCCAGCGTTGCACTGGAACGCACAGCCAGCGGCATGTCAAAGAGCCCCTGATCATCAAGGAATTGTGCGAGCTGTTGCGTACACTCTGCGGATAATCCCCGTGCCACTATTGTTTGGCGAATAATTTTCAGGTGTTCCATCGCATCAGCACCGGACAGCTCAGCATCCGGCATTGTCCGCAAGTGAGTCACCAGCGGCTCAAGAACAGGATCGGCGATTAACCGATAATAGATATCACTACTGAGCACGCCGCCATCGGGCACATTGAACCCGACACGGTGCAGCCGGGCCAGGTTCCACCCCTTACCGCCACACTGTGCGATACCGGCTACATCGGCCTGTTGCCACGTAAAAAAGCACGACTTCATCGTCTCATCTCCCGGGCCGACGCACCTTCCAAAAACCATTTCAGGGAGCGTTTTAACAACTCGCTCAACTGACCTGCCTGTGGATTGCGGCTCCAGTACAGCACAGCGCCTGCGATAAAACTGCCCACCATGCCGGTCAACTCCCAGGTATCCGCATCCTCACGAATCGTTCCTTGCTGCTGCGCCGCTTTCAGTACAGCATGAATAAATCCACGACCGGAAAGCTCCGGGTGACAAATATCGTCGCCACCGGTTCTGCCCAGGCTGGAGAGAATCATCGCCTCAGCGATTTTTTCCCGCGCCTCGAACCACTCAGCCAGTGATTCCAAATAACTTTCCAGGATTGGCAGTGCGGGTGCCCCGGCTTCAATAGCCGCCAGTGCCTCCCGCGTTCTGCCGCGTCCGGCCTCACGCTCCAGCGCAATTAATATCTCAAGTTTTGAATCGAAATGTTGATAAAACGTGCCCTTGGCGACATTGGCCACCTTGATAATCTGCTCGATCAGAGTCACCTCAAAACCCTGTTTTTCAAACAGTTTTTTTGCTGCACTCAGTAATTTTTCCCGCGTCTGCGCACGCCGCTCTGCCTGGGTTGCCATGGTGGATTGTTACCTGCATTAAAGTGACCAAGGTATAATAATATACTCTAGTTTACTAAATATTCAATGGGCAACCATGACGCTACAGAATTCAGAACCCGATAAAACTGGCCAGAAAAGTAAATAAGGGTAAATGTTTAACCTAAAATCCGTCGTTGAATGACTGGATTATTTTATCCATCACCCGCCATAACCTCATCAATAATTTGTTAGAGTCACACAATGAACATACAGCGATTACTGTTTTGCGGAATACTTATTTTGCTCACTGCCTGTAGTGCCGAACAATTCAAACGTGCAGGCTACGATAGTCTTCACCAATACCAGTGCAGCAAACAAACCGGAGCAGGGGAGCCCGGGTGCGACCCGGATTATCCCAGCTACGATGAATATCAGGATCAACTGTCGGAAATTCCCGAATAAAATCTGCAATAGCCACCATCCTCACGTTGCTCGATCACCTGATGAAACGTATGAAGTAGTAACCCACTCAAATAATATTCCTTGTTCTGCAATCAAACACCGCTATCGCTCGTTACCAGCACTGAAGACATTCATTTAACGAACACGTCCGCCAGCTTCAGCCGGCCAACACAAGGAATATCCGCATGAATTTACCCCGTAACATGACACGCCTGCTTCAGAGTTTTGGTATCAGCCTGTTTTTACTCAGCGCAACGGCCACCGCCGCCGATGACCCTTCCATTAAAAGTGATGTGCGCACGAATGTTCAGCAGGCCATGAATGAACTGATTCAACAACGCACGGTGGATGGTAACTTTAAATTTTACGATGCCATAACCAATAAAGTGCATGATTTAAAACTGGTTGAACTGCATGATGGCATCGTTAAAAAAGGTGATTTTTATGTGAGTTGTGCTGACTTCGTTGATACCAAAGGTAATACCGTCGATATGGATTTTATGGTGATCTCCAGCGATAACAAAATGATTGCAACACAGGCAATTCTGCACAAGATTGATGGTAAAAAACGGAAATACCATCTGGAAGACTGAAAGAATATATTTTGAAGCTGAGTGTATAGAAACACTTCATGAAACCATATTTGCTGGAAAATATTTTCATACGGATGACGGTGTATTTAAATCAGTCTTTTCAAAGGCAATTGAATTTTATAAAATACGACTGACTCCTTTTCTGACCTAGGGATAACAGGGCAAATTCAGCCGACCCATTTCTGCGGCGTTTCGTTTGTGGTGAATGCCACAAGTCTCACACCGTTACAATGGTCGGCTGATTTGCGGCGTTATGCCTTGAAAAGACGGGACGACACGTTCATACGTTTGTGAAGCACACGAATAATATCAACATTATGTCGATCTGCTATTTTATAGAGGATGATGTGGCTACCTACAGGAAAAACCCGATAGCCGGTACGAATACGATCGCAAGATTTGCCAAGTTCGTTGTTTCCAGCCAATTGATGGAAGGCATGATCAAATTCAGCTATATATTTGTTACGCTGTTTTCGTCCCCAAGCCCTTTCGGTAAATTTTGCAACTCCCTTCAAATCGGTTTTTGCCGCCGCCTTTATCCTGAAGTTGGCCATCAATGAGATTCGCTATCCAGCTCTTCAATCAAACTGCTAAGCGAATACTCAACGAATTCGCTGTTCTCTCCTTCATCAAGCATCTTTCTAAGGGTGGCAAGTTTTATTTCCTCTTCTTCCAGCAGCCGCAACCCAGCCCGAACCAACTCGCTGGTCGAAGCATAGCGGCCATTATTGATCTGTTCATTCACAAAGGAATCAAAATGTTTTCCGAGGGTTATACTGGTGTTTTTGCTCATAGCGCAAATCCTCAATAAATACCAATGATTGGTACTTTAGCGCGGCATAACAATACCGTCAACATGGACTCATTTTTCGTTCGCTGCGCTTACTACAACACGCCGGTTACGGCTGGCGTTGGATTTAAATATACATATGGAGAAAACATGGTACTAGAAGTGGGAAATATTGGGTTAAATGGGCTAATGCTCATGCGAAAAACAGCAACAACGTTGATGACCTCGAAGTTCATTTAAAAGTGCCGTAAAAGCGTTTATAAGGGCATTGAAAGATGCTGGCGCTACGCTAGATATTTCAACAACAAAACGAAGCAATAAGAGGGCTTATCTTTTTCATTGGTCTTGGAAGATTTCACAAGGAAAGTGTAAACCATCTGAACTCAAATTATCGTATTGCAACACTACAGAAAGGATGAATTTTTCAGTATCAAAAAACAGTTCTGAGATTTGGGAAGGTTATTATTATCTTGGGTATGAATCAGAACCAACATGCACGTCAGATTAAATCTATCGGATAGGGGTCAACTCTATTGTGTTATACTCAAAACAGGCATATACTTCCCCTATGCCCCGTCCAGCACGCATTGAATATGAACATGCCTTTTATCACGTCATGAATCGTGGTCGCGGGCGAAGTGTGGTTTTTCATGAACCTGACTACTACCGCGCTTTTCTTGATACCCTGAAAGAAGCACATGAACGTTTTGATGCGGTGATTCATGCGTACTGCTTGATGGGAAATCACTATCATCTGTTAATCGAAACACCCCGGGCCAATTTAGGCCGCATCATGCGCCATATTAACGGTGTCTATACGCAGCGTTACAATCGATTGAAAAAAACGGATGGTTCTTTATTTCGGGGGCGCTACAAAGCGATTGTGGTTGATAGTGATGCGTATTTATTGCCGCTTTCGCGCTATATACACCGAAACCCCGTTGAAATACATAAACCACCGGTCGCACACCTGAATGATTATACCTGGTCCAGTTATCCAGCCTATGCCGGGCTGACCAAAGCTCCCGCCTGGCTGTCACAAACAATGATTTATCGCCTGTTGAACCAGCGCCAGAAGTATAAAGGCTATCGGAACTACACAGAGGCCGGTGTGGATGAAGATATTCAGCGTTTTTATAGCAAAGGGAATCAGGCCTCGGTGTTGGGCGATCAGGATTTCCGTGCATCAATATGGAAAAAGCACAGGAAGCAGGATAGTGAGCAATTACAAAAGGTATTAAATGAGCGGCCGGGCGCTAATAAGGTCATTGCAGCGGTTGCGCAAGTGTTTAACGTCAAAAAAGTGGCTGTGCTAACACCGCAAAAGGGTCGGCAAGAAAGTAATTTGCCCCGTAAGTTTGCGATGTATTGTTGCCAGCAGTTAGCCGATATGCCGCTTAAATCCATAGCTGCCCATTTTAACCTGGGCCATCCTGGCAGCGTCTCCTGGGCTACGTATGATGTCAAAGTGCAATTGTCAGAGGGAAAACTGAATAAGGAGTTACGCGCAGTTCAAAGGCAATTGAATTTTATAAAATACGATTGACTCCTTTTCTACTTCAATTCAAACGCCACTACGGTTTTCCTTTCATTGCTGACATTAGCTGTAAAGATGGTCAATTCTTGGCTAAAACTTGCACATCCGAAAAAGTAATACTACAATGGTATTACTTCTGTAGGTTGGAGATTACGATCATGCGAGTTACAACTAAAGGACAAGTCACAATTCCACGAGGAGTTAGAGAGGCTTTAGGGATTGCTCCTGAAACCGAAATTGACTTTGTTGAAGAAGATGGAAAGTTTTATATAGTTAAAACCGGTGGGCCTAAAAAACAAGGAAAGTTCAAGAAACTTAGGGGGATAGCAACAGCAAAAATGTCTACTGACGAAATCATGAAGCTTACAAGAGAATCAAAATGAATGGTGTTTTTGTTGATTCATGTGTGCTGCTAGATCTATTTACTAACGATGCTAAGTGGGCTGACTGGTCTGAAAATATATTAGAGAAGTATAGTCAAACCAATTCCCTTTATATTAATTCTATTGTGTACACGGAGGTATCAATAGGTTTCAACAAAGTAGAGGAAATAGAGCAGGCCATAGCCGGTTTGGGGCTAAAAGTTCTAGAAATGCCGCGAGAGGCGCTATTCCTTACCGGAAAAGCTTTTCTCAAGTACAGAAAAAATAAAGGGACTAAAGTATCCCCTTTGCCTGATTTTTTTATTGGTGCTCATGCGTCTGTTTCAAAGTTCGGGTTAATAACGAGAGATTCTGGCAAGTATAAAACATACTTCCCTCAAGTTAGACTGATACATCCGTATGAAAATTAACTGACACAGAGCTTTGAACATCCTCTTTTGCTATGCGTAAAAACTCCTCAAGAGCTGTTTGATTGTAGTCTGGCACATTTCCTTGATGATCTAAGTAAATGTGATGATAACTATTTGCGACAGTAGTGTTTAAATTTTACTATTGATCCAGCTTTGTTGTGCTACAACTTTACAATGCGGGCATTCAAATTTATCTTACATATAACGGTTAACTGTCGGGAGGTTTTTATATCTACCTGTTGACAACCTTGTGACACAGGAAACCAGAGATCCCACTAAAATAATCTTGCTGCGCATCAGTAACGCACCCAATACCACAACATACCCACCCATTCATGAAAAACCTGGGAGGTGCGATTCAGTGATTTTGCACTGGGCAAAAAATGCCGCAGCGTTAAATCATACCGGGCTTTGCCATCAAACACGGTGGGGGCGGGTGTAACATCAAGACCAAATTTGTTAAACGATTGCATGCTGCGCTTTATGTGTCTGGCATGGGTAACGAGATAAACAGATTCGATACCTTCAGCTTTTAATATTTTTGAGGAGTATTGTGCGTTTTCATAAGTAGTGCGGCTTTGTGTTTCAATCCAGCGGACGGGCAGGGCGTATTCACTTTCAATCAGTTGTTTCATCAGTTCCGCTTCTGCTGGTGATTCTTCTGTTCCCAGTCCGCCCGATATCAGTATGGGTAGCAGGGTGCGACGGGCCAGCCATACACCATATCGAATCCGTTCCAGGGCAAGAGCATTGGGGGTGTCTCCTGCAAATTCCGGTGCATGATAACGGCGGCCTGCTGCCAGAATCACGATGGCTTGCGGGGGTTTGTCACTTGCCAACAAGATTTTCTCAGAAAGGGCTGTTTCCGGTTCCAATCCCGCCAATAGCAAATTAGCGGTCAGTGGCAGGCTGGCTATGTACAACAGGCCGAGGCCACTTGCGGTCATGTAGAATCCTACACGCTGATAACGGCGCATGACGATCAGCCCCAGCGCGGCAAGAATAATAAATCCGCCCGGCGGGCCGATGAGTTTCTCCAACAATGCACCGATGCCCATTCGTCAGTCTGCTTTGCTTCTTTTCGCCGCTGAGTTCGCACTGACGACATTGGCCAGTGTGGCGAATTCGTTCAGGCTCAATGTTTCTGCCCGGCGTTTAGGGTCAACACCTTGTGATTCAATTTGTTCTGCATTCATGAGCGGTTTGAGTGTGTTGCGCAGGGTTTTTCGCCGTTGGGAGAAGGCTTGGGTCACTAGTTTTTCCAGCAGGTTTACGTCTTCAACACTGGCAGGTGGCTCACTATGGGGTACCAAACGTACAACCGCAGAGTTCACTTTGGGCGGTGGTGAAAAGGCTTCTGGCGGTACATCCATCAGCGATTCCACCCGGCAGTGATATTGCATCATCACACTCAGGCGGCCATAGTCTTTGTTGCCGGGTACTGCTGCCAGTCTGTCTACGACTTCTTTTTGCAGCATGAAGTGCATGTCTTGAATTTGTTCATGCAGGGACAATAGGTGAAACATCAGTGGCGTAGAGATGTTGTAGGGCAGGTTGCCGACAATGCGTAACGGTCGCCCGTCTTCCGCCAGGGTAGCGAAATCAAACTTCAAGGCATCGGCGTGATGAATGTGCAATTGGCCACGGTCACAACAGTGTGCTTCCAGTTTGGGAATGATGTCTCTGTCCAGTTCAACGGCATCCATGGCAGTGACACAGGGCAGCAGGGATTCCGTTAACACGCCTAGTCCGGGGCCGATTTCTACCAGATGATCATCCCGTTGCGGACTGATGGCAGCAACAATACCTGCTACCACATACGGGTCCGTCAGAAAATTCTGGCCAAAGCGTTTGCGGGCGCGGTGTTTTGATGCGGGGTCTGTACTCATGCGACAGATTGTGTCTGCTGTGCTTTTACATGCCTGACCATTTCATCTGCTATCGACATCGCATAAAAAAAACTGTCGGCCCTGGCCTGACCGGTGCCTGCTAATGTCAGTGCAGTGCCGTGATCAACCGAGGTGCGAATAATCGGCAGGCCTAAAGTGATATTTACCGCTTTACCAAAACCCATATGTTTCAATACCGGCAACCCTTGATCATGATACATGGCCAATACAACATCGGCCCGGCTTAGTGTGCCGGCAGTAAACAGGGTATCTGCTGACAACGGGCCTTGCACGTTAAAACCACGATCACGAAAACCTTGTAACACAGGTGTAATAATGTCTATTTCTTCTGACCCTAAATGCCCGTCTTCACCAGCATGAGGGTTCAGGCCACACACCAAAATGCGCGGTTTGTGAATGCCTGATTTTACGTGTAAGTCCTGCAATAAAATATCAATAACCCGTGAAAGACTTTCATGCGTAATCGCTGCCGATACCTCTTTCAGGGGAAGGTGGGTTGTGACCAATGCAACACGAAGGCCTTCGGTGGCTAACATCATCACCGGGTAGCCACCCGTTTGCTGTGCAAGATATTCCGTGTGCCCGGTAAAGACGATACCGGCTTCATTGATAATCCCTTTGTGTACCGGGCCGGTGACCAGAGCATCGAATATACCTTGTTGACAACCATTAATGGCGGCATCAATGGTTTTTAAAACCGCTATTGCGTTTTTTTTATTCAGTTGGCCGGGTTGCACACTATCCGCCAGTGGAATATCCAGCACTGGCAATATGCCCGCACGATGAGGATTTTTTATACGGGAAATATTTTCCTGAAATGGAATAATTTCCAGTGACAAGCCAAGTTGCTGCGCACGCGCTGCCAGCAGTTTTGCATCTGCAATAACGACTATTTCGCAGGAGTGATTTTGCTGTGCCATTTGCACGCAGAGATCCGGGCCTATGCCTGCCGGTTCTCCTGCGGTAATGGCCAGACGATGAATTGATTCCGTCATAAAAATATCATCAATCATCAAAGCCGGTTTTGAACAAAGGCTTCGTCACGAATACGCCGAATCCAGGCTTGCATGGCAGGGCCCAGTTTGCGTTCACGAATGGCATCACTGGCATTTTTATTTTGCACCTGTTCTGTAATATCCTGATTGCGACGTTCCAGCACCTGAATCAAGTGCCAACCAAAACGGCTGCGTACTGGTTCACTCAGTTCATCAATCGCTAGCACGCTCATACCTTGTTCAAAACTCGGCACCATTTCGCCCGGACTGACCCAGCCCAATTCGCCACCTTCAGCACCCGAGCCCGGATCATCCGAATGTGCTTTGGCCAGTGCTGCAAAATCTTCTCCGGCAATAATACGTTCACGAATTTTTTCCAGCCTTGTGCGTGCATCATCACTGTCGGCTTCATCAAAAGGTTTTATCAAAATATGCCGGGCGTGTGTCTGAGTAACCATGTGCTGTGGCTGGTTGTCGCGAATGTCGAGCATTTTGATAACATGAAAACCACTGGGGCTGCGCAGGGCTTCACTCACATTATTCACATCCTGTTGTAACACCCAATCTGCAAACAGGCTGGGCAGGGCATCGGCGCGACGCCAGCCAAGGTCTCCTCCTTCCAGTGCCTGTTGACCATCGGACAGTGAAATTGCCGTTTGTGTAAAATCAGCACCGGCACGCAGATCCTGCACAATTTTTTCTGCTTTGGCGCGTGCGCTTTTTATTTCCTGCGCGCTGGCGGCTTCGGGCACGGATATCAAAATATGGCCCAGATGATATTCTTTGTCTTGACCACCGCGTAGTTTTTGATTATTGATAAAGTTGTCTATTTCCTGCTGGGTAACCACGATGCGACTACGCACCTGACGCTGTTGCAGACGGTTAACGGTAATTTCATCACGCATGTTTTCGCGAAAACTTTCAAAATTGATGCCTTCGCTTTGCAGGGCCGTGCGAAATTGCAACAGACTCATGCGGTTTTGTGCGGCAATGTTTTCCAGCGTGCGATTAAGCATGTCATCATCCACCCGGATGCTGGCGCGCTTGGCCATTTGCAATTGAATACGACGCAGGATCATACGATCCAGCAATTGTTTTTTCAGTACGGCATCACTGGGCAACCGGGTATTTTGCTGACTCAGTTGTTTTTTGATCAGGCCCATTTCTGCCTTCAATTCCAGTGCCGTAATCACCTCGTCATTGACTACGGCAACAATGCGGTCCAACGGGTTTTCCACCGCCAGTTTTGCCTGAACGGCTGATGCCATGACCAGACTGCCTGCCAATGCTATGCAATAAAAAAGTTTTGTTACACCATTCATACTTGTTTTCTCTTGGGTCACTTGTTCATTTCTGATGACTGTTCCTTTTCAGGGCGTGAGGATATCACGCGCCAGCAGACTTTCGACCTTGCGGCCAAAACTCGTCAAACCTTTCAGTTCCAGCTGAAACCAGATGGAATCACTCAATTCTTCATCCGCCGCATTCACCCGGTAACTGCGTTGTACGATGCGCATCGACCAGCAGCAGCTTTCGTATTCGATGCCTTTGAGGGTCTCCAGTGTGGTGTGATCCCGGGTGGATCGCAACCAGCGGCCCACAACACGCCAGCGCTGGCTGATGGGCCAGATACCTGCCACATCCACTTGTCGCAATTTCTCGCGGTCAAAGCGATAACCCAGTCGTAACACTCGTTTCCGGTGTTGATATCGCCAATTCGCTGTCGCACGCGCCAACTCGCTGGCTTTGCTGTCCCACTGCAAACTGCTGCGCACGCGGGTGGTTGCTGTCCATTGACTTTTCAGTTCCGCCAACCAGTGCGAAGCCGTGTCGGTTTCTGGTGCTGCTCCGGGCAAGGTGACTTCACGATCCTGAAAGTAAAAGATACGACCCAAACTGGCGCTCAACAGTTCCCGGCCCTGCGCATCCAGAAAACGTGTGCTTAACGCTGTACTCAGTTGATTGGCATCACCCACACGGTCTGCGCCGTTAAAGCGGTTTTCCCGGAACAGCCGGTCAAACCCGAATAATGGCAGGCTGCTGTCAAACACCCGGGAGATACCGGCTTCGTCCACAATCAAATCATCCTGCTCTTTTTTGGGGACATATAAATAAAAGAGTCTTGGCTCCAGAGTCTGCCGCACAGCACGTCCGCTGGCGGATAAATCCCGTTCAAAAATCAGCCCGCTGTCAATACTGAACAACGGCAGACTGCGTGCCGGTTTGGCATCAGCAAGGGGGTCGTTATTTTGCAGCGTATATTGCGTGTGGCGCAGACTGAATTTGGGCAGCAAAAACCCCGCCGCTTCCCGGTACGGCCAGGCAACACTGGGCTGTACATCCCAGCGTGTACCTATCACGCCTTCCGCGCGATCAAACTGCACTGCTTCTGCATTCAACGCCCATTCCAGTCCGGCAAACCCCGGCCACGGATTCATGCTGAATTGTAATTGTGGCAATCGTTGGTAGGGCCGGGAGGTGGCGGGCAGGCTTTTGTCCAGAGTTTGATAGCCCTGCAACAACACACTGGCGCGCCAGTTTTCTGCCTGATAATTCAACTCGCCACGCCGCTCAAGGTGGGTCAGACTGCTGGTGGCCAGCTGGTTACCAAAGTCATTGAGATAATCACGATCCGAGGCATAGCGATAATCCACACGACTGCGCCAGCCTTTGCCATGTTCTCCCGTGTGGCGCAAAGTCAGCGCCGACCGGTCAGCACCGAATACCCGGTCATTGGGCAGTTGTGCCACATCCAGCTGGCCCCGGCTGCGTTCGTTAAGATAACGAAATTCACCCTGCAACAACACACCCCGGCGGGTCATGAAACGAGGAGTGAGGGTGGCATCACGGTGCGGTGCAATATTCCAATACCAGGGCACACTCAGTTCACTGCCTGCCACGTTGCTTTCACCGAAGGAGGGCACCAAAAAGCCGGTTTTGCGCCCCTGCAACGGAAAGCTCATGTACGGAAAATAAAAAATCGGCACATGCATGAATTCAATGCGCGCATGGCGGGCAATGCCTTCGTTGGCGAGGGTATCCAGCCGCAAACTGCTGGCCTTGAGCAACCAGGCGCTGTCACCTTCGTCGCAGGTGGTAAATTGTGCGCCCTGCAATTCAGTCACCGATTTTCCCAGCAGGGTTACCGAGTCTGCTTTGCCACGAATGTGTTTGTCGGTCAGCCAGAAACGCGCCGGGCTGAATTGTCCCGTGTCGTTATCCAGTTGCAAATTTGCTACATCACCGGTGAGTAAGCGATTACCAACAGTATAACGTACATCACCTTCGGCGCGCGCCTGATCTGTCTGTTCGTTGTAAAAAAGCTGCTCTGCTTCCAGACGTTGTACGCCGCGCTCCCCAATAACTTTGCCGCGCAAACGGTATTCAACACCTTTTTTGCTGATCATGTCTGCGGTAAAACGCATACTGTTGTTTTGCAGATCTTCCCCCGCTACGGGAGCCAGATCAGCCGCTGGTGACGGCGCACAATATGACCACGGGGTTTCTGCTGCCTGCACAGTACTCATTGCCATGGCAACCACACAACACAGCCAATACCTGTGTTTTGTGGTTGTCGCAGGGGTTGCCCGTGTGGCATTTGTTTCCCGCATATTATTTGCCAATACCTACTTACCGATACAAAAGCTGGAAAAAATTTTACCCAATAATTCATCGGCGCTGACTTCGCCGGTAATCTCGCCCAACACCTGCTGAGCCTGGCGCAGATCTTCCGCCAGCAACTCACCCGCCGTGTGGTTTTGCAGTTGTTGCTGTCCGTTTTCGAGGTGTTGCTGTGCGCTGTCCAGCGCCTGTAAATGCCGCCGTCGCGCCATAAACTGCCCCTCGCCTCTGGCCTCGTAACCCACACAGGCTTTGAGATGTTCCCGCAGTGTTTGCAGGCCTGTACCACTGCGGGCAGACACGGCAATTTCCGTGATATTTTTGGCATTCACCTGTACTGGCACTGCACCCACCGCCAGCAAATCAATCTTGTTTTGTACAAGGGTGATCGGCGGGCCTGCCTGACCCAGTTGCATCAACAGGCTTTGTTCCTGTTCATCAAAGGTCTGGCTGGCATCATGCAATAAAAGAATACGATCAGCACCTTCAATTTCCGCCCAGGCGCGACGTATGCCTTCCTGCTCCACTGCATCGTCGCTGTCACGCAGTCCAGCGGTGTCAATAATGTGCAAGGGCAGGCCATCCAGCTGGATGTGTTCGCGCAGGACGTCGCGGGTGGTGCCGGGGATATCGGTGACAATGGCGGTATCCCGACCGGCAAGGGCATTGAGCAGGGTGGACTTGCCTGCATTGGGACGCCCGGCGATGACCACAGTCATGCCTTCACGCAGCAGGTTGCCCTGGCGGGCAGCCGCCTGGGTTTCTGCCAGGGTATTCATGACGGCGGTCAGTCGTGTTTGCACCTGACCATCGCCGAGAAAATCAATTTCCTCTTCGGGAAAATCAATGGCGGATTCCACATAGATACGCAGTTCTGTCAATGCCTCCACCAGGGCATGAATACGTTGTGAAAATGCCCCCTGCAAGGAGCGTACCGCCAGTCGTGCAGCCTGGGCCGAAGCACTGTCGATAAGATCCGCCACCGCCTCGGCCTGGGCCAGATCCATTTTATTATTGAGAAAAGCACGTTCGGAAAACTCACCAGGCCGGGCCGGACGCGCACCCAATGACAAACAACGTTGCAGCAACAAATCCATCACCACCGGTCCACCATGGCCATGCAGTTCCAGAACGTCTTCGCCAGTGAAAGAGTGGGGCGCAGGAAAATACAGCGCAAGCCCCGTATCCAATGGCTCGCCATCATCAGCACAAAAGGGGAGGTATTCCGCCTGACGCGCTGCTGGCACATGACCCAGCAACCGGCAGGCAATGTTGCGGGAGCCAGCACCCGACAAGCGGATAATACCCACGCCACCACGACCCGGCGGCGTGGCCAAAGCAGCGATAGTATCGCTACCCGCCGTATTGACGGTGGTCACAGCACATTACGCTTTGGCGGCGGCCTGCGCCTCGACCTTGCGCGTGATATACCACTGCTGCGCAATGGACAGGCAGTTGTTAACCACCCAATACAACACCAATCCTGCCGGAAAAAAGGCAAAAAAGGCGGTGAAAATAATCGGCAGCGCCTGCATTATTTTCTGCTGCATCGGATCCATGGGCGGCGGATTCAGCTTCTGTTGAATCCACATACTGATACCCATGAGCAGAGGCAATACATAGTAGGGGTCTTTTGCCGATAAATCGGTAATCCATAAAGCAAAAGGTGCCTGGCGCATTTCCACACTTTCCAGCAATACCCAATACAGCGCGATAAAAACCGGAATTTGTACCAATATGGGCAAACAACCCCCCAGCGGATTGATTTTTTCTTTTTTGTAGATATCCATCATCGCCTTGCTCATTTTCTGGCGATCATCACCATAACGCTCTTTCAGCGCTTTGAGCTTGGGCGAAAGGCGCCGCATGTTGGCCATACTTTTGTAGCTGGCAGCAGACAGCGGGAAAAAGATCAATTTGATAATCAAGGTGACGAAAATAATCGCTAAACCCCAGTTACCCACCACACTGTAAATTTTTTCCATCACCCAAAACACCGGCTTGGCGAGGATGTCCAGCACACCATAATCCACTGTCAAACGCAGATTGGGTTCGATTTTTTCCAGGCGATGCTGTTCTTTGGGACCCGCATAAAAAAGACTGGTGAAATGCGTGTTGTTGCCCGGCATGATACTGCGCTCTTCCCCGGACTGGCCGAGCAGATAGCGGCCATCAGTCAACGCTTTGGTATAAAAATGATTGGCCGTGTCCGCTGGCGGTATCCAGGCACTGAGGAAATAATGTTGCAACATGGCAATCCAGCCACCTTTGTTGTAACTCTGCTCGGCCTTCCAGGTGGCCATATCCGAAAATTCAATTTTTTCGTAAGGATCCCAACTGCTAGACACCACACCACCGGTATAGGTGTACAACAGCCAGGATTCACGCGCCATTTCCGTACGCTGCAATTGCTGATAAGCACGGCCCTTCCAGGCTTGCTGGCTGTTATTTTGTACTTCCACATCCAGATCCACCGTGTAACTGTCCCGGTGAAAAGTGTATGTTTTAATGACCTTGATGCCATCTTCGCTGGACCAGTGCAAACGCACTTTTAATTCATCTTCACCCTCGACAAGTTCATAGTTTGTTTGCTCCGCAGTAAACAGGGCATGGTGGTCCGGTGCTTTGCCCTGTGATGCCAACAAACCCGACTGCGCCACAAAGTATCCAGGCATACGATCATCCAGCAGTTGGACCGGCACATCAGGTTTATCTTGTTCTACCGGATAAGTAGGTAAGGCAAGACGGGTGATTTCGCCACCGGCGGTGTTGATCACTACTTGCAGACGATCCGTATTTACCGTGATGCGCTGGCTCTCCATCACAAGGGCAGGCTGAAAGGATTCCTGCTGAGGCGCCACCGCAGGCGCAGATGTCGCCTGATTTTCATTCACGATAGCAGGCACATCCGCAGCTGGTGCGGGTGCCTCTGTTGCATCAGTCGCCATGGCCGGGCCACCAGCTGTTTCAGTAGCAGCCGGTGGCGGCAGCTGTTCCCGTTGCCACGCACTGAACAGCAGTAAAATTACCAATGAGAGGGCAATAAATAAAACGAGTCTTTGATTATTCATTAGTTTTTGAACAACTTTTTAAATAGTTTTTATTTCGGGTTTTGGTCGGTACATCAGATGTGTTTGCACACCCGGTTTGTATTCGTTTGTTCCGGTACGGGATCAACGCCACCAGGGTGCCAGGGATGACAGCGTGCCAAACGGCGAATCGCCAGCCAGCTGCCACGCAATACGCCGTGCTGCTCCAGTGCCGTTTGTGCATAACAGGAACAACTGGGATAAAAACGGCAATGCGGACCCATTAGCGGGCTGATTGCATAACGATAAACACGTATCAAAAAAATCAGGCTTTTGCGTATCATTGTTTTTCTAATCGTTTGCCTGTTGTTTTGCGGTCCGTTGCCAGTGTGTTTGCAATGCTAAGACCAATTCAGAATTACTTGCGTGCAGCGCAGCATTTCGGCTCAACACCACAATATCCAGACCCGCCAGAGATTGCTGGTGCTGACGGAAACTCTCCCGTACCAATCGTTTAACCCGATTACGTCCGACGGCTGTTTTTATTGTGCGTTTGCTGATAGCCAGACCCAGCCGGGCATAACCAAGCTGGTTTTGCCTTGCCAGCACCGTCAACCGCTGATCCACGGAACGGTAACCTGTCTGTTTGAAAACCTTTTGGAAATCATTACTGCTTAATAACCGGACCCGACGTGAAAAGCCGTTTATAGCTCGATGTTTTACAGGCGTATTGCACGGCATAGATAGCCGCTACTGTGCAGTAATTGTGGCGGTGACAGCGATCAAACAAGCGGGGCGAAACATTTTCATATTCAACCCCGACGTTATATTCAGGCTGACAAACGCCTGCGACCCTTGGCGCGTCGCGCACTGATAATTTTACGACCGGCTTTAGTGGCCATGCGTGCGCGAAAGCCATGGGTACGACTACGACGCAGATTGCTGGGCTGGAAGGTTCTTTTCATTTTACTGTCCGCTTGTTTTAATCAATAAGTAAGAGTTGTACTACTATAAATAACGAATAAATAGCAGCATGGTAAAAATTCGTTTTATTTCAGGTGGCAGCCTGTTTTTTTACTGCCCGATTCCAGCCTTCGCCAACGCGCCTGACAAGCCGCGAAAATTTACCTGAAACCTGTAAAAAGCGGCGCAGATTACTGTGAAAACCTCCATTCTGTCAAGTGATTAAGGCTTTTTCACGATTATGCATAATTTTGTCCACTGGTGTGGATAACTTGTTGATCCAGGCGTAAACTCAGCACACTTTCCGGTGTACTGCTGTGGTGACAGTGCAGTAACAGCTCAAATTTGAGTGGCGGTTCATAACAAAAACGATTCAGGAGACCCTGTGAATACGCACGCGGATGCCTGGCAGCATTGCCTCAACCATCTGGAAAACGAGCTTTCCAGCCAACAATTCAATACCTGGATCCGACCATTACAGGTCATGGAAGACAGTGCGCAACTACGCCTGCTGGCACCCAACCGTTTTGTACTGGATTGGGTAAACACCCGTTTGCTGGAGCGTATTGAAGCGTTGCTGGGCGAAATTGACGGTGCAGACACCAAACAGTCTGTGGTGTTGGAAATTGGCGGCAATCTGCCGACTATTCTTAACACTCCCCGCCAGGAGCGTGCCACTGGCAGCGCCGGACCCGTAGCCGCTAACCGCCCCGGCAATAACAATGCCTTCACCAATCGCAATAATCGTAATCGCAATGCCAATGTCACACATAATAACGGACTGAACCCCACCGCGACATTTGAAAATTTTGTGGAAGGAAAATCCAACCAGCTTGCCCGTGCCGCTTCTTTTCAGATTGGCGAAAACCCCGGTGGAGCCTACAACCCTCTATTCATTTACGGTGGCGTCGGTCTAGGGAAAACACATTTAATGCATGCTGTGGGTAATCTCATTGTTGCCCGTAACCCATCAGCCAAAGTCGTCTACCTGCATTCGGAACGTTTTGTACAAGACATGGTAAAAGCCCTGCAACACAACGCCATTGATAACTTTAAACGCTATTATCGCTCAGTGAATGCTCTGTTAATCGATGATATTCAGTTTTTTGCCGGAAAAGAACGCTCACAAGAAGAGTTTTTCCATACTTTCAATACCTTACTGGAAGGTCAGCAACAAATTATTCTTACCTGTGACCGCTATCCCAAAGAAGTTTCCGGGCTGGAGGAACGTTTGAAATCCCGTTTCGGCTGGGGACTTACCGTTGCCATTGAACCACCAGAACTTGAAACCCGGGTTGCCATTTTAATGCGTAAAGCCACCCAACTGGAGGCAGACTTGCCACAGGAAGTGGCCTTTTTTATTGCCAAACGCATTCGTTCCAATATTCGGGAACTGGAAGGCGCTCTACGACGGGTCACCGCCAACGCGAAGTTCACTGGTCAACCCATTACCGTGGATTTTGCCAAACTGGCGCTAAAAGATTTAATTGCCCTTCAGGATAAATTGGTTACCATTGAAAATATTCAAAAAACAGTCGCAGAATATTTTAAAATTCGTGTAGCCGAGTTATTGTCTAAAAAGCGCACTCGCTCCATTGCGCGGCCCCGACAAATTGCTATGGCACTGGCAAAAGAGCTGACGAATCACAGTCTTCCGGAGATTGGTGATGCCTTCGGCGGGCGTGACCACACCACAGTGTTGCATGCATGTCGAAAAATTGCAGAATTAAAAGTCGATGAACCCCGGATTATGGAAGATTATTCAAATATCATGCGTACTCTGTCCAGCTGAACAGATGCAATTATTCTCCATAAATTGGATAAAAAATAATCAATAATTAGGTATTGAATAACATGTTTAAAAAGACAGGAAAATCTGTGGATAACATTGTAAAAAAACAAAACTGTCGGCTTATTCACATTTTATCCACAGGATATTACGCCTCTGTACCGACTTTATCAGATACGTTTTAAGATAATTAACTTATTGAAATTTAAGTTAAAAAATGTCTTATCCACAGATGTGGACAAGCCTAATAATAGTAATAATAACTTCTTTTAAATAATCTTTTATTTAAACAGACGGGATAAACCAAAAATGAAATTTTCCATTCAGCGAGAAGCTTTGCTCAAACCACTACAAACCATTGTGGGAGTTGTTGAACGCAGACAGACATTACCGGTGTTATCCAATATTTTAATGGCTGTTTCAAGTGACCGGCTTTCCATGACAGCGACGGATCTTGAAGTCGAAATGATTGCAGGAGTACCGCTGGACAACGCCCAGCCGGGTGACATCACCATTCCTGCACGTAAAATCGTCGATATTTGCCGTGCATTGCCTGAAGGTGCCACGATTAATATTACTCTGGATACGGAAAAAGAGCGGGTTGGCGTACAATCCGGGCGCAGTCGTTTTAATCTCACCACCTTGCCCATTACTGACTTCCCCAGTGTGGATGAAATCACCAGCCAATTTGAATTCAGCCTGCCGCAAAATGTATTGAAATATCTGATTGAGAAAACCAGCTTTGCTATGGCTCAGCAGGATGTACGCTATTATCTCAATGGCTTATTGCTGGAAATTTCATCCGGTATGGTGCGCGCTGTTGCAACCGATGGACATCGACTTGCCATGTCTACACATGCGTGTGATGTGAAACCATCCGATACCCTGCAAATTATCATGCCGCGAAAGGGTGTTACTGAACTGGTCAAATTGCTGGAAGATACGGATGAACTTGTGCAAATTCAGGTCAGTGCTAATCACATCAAAGTTAAGCTCAATGATTTTGTCTTTACTTCAAAACTGATTGATGGACGTTTTCCGGATTATGAACGGGTTATTCCTAAAAATTCGGATAAACACGTTGTGGCCGATAAAGAAACATTGCGTCAGGCATTGGTGCGTACTTCGATTTTGTCCAATGAAAAATACCGGGGTATTCGTATTCGCTTATCCAATGCCTTGTTACAGGCCCAGGCAAATAATCCCGAGATGGAGGAGGCGGAAGAAGATATTGAAGTTGATTATTCCGGTGAAGAACTGGAAATTGGTTTTAATGTGAGTTATCTGCTGGATGCTCTGAGTGCAGTTTCAGAGGACACTGTATTGCTGGATTTAGGCGACTCGAACAGTAGCTGTGTTGTTCAGCCAAAAAATGATTCCACATGTACCTACGTGATCATGCCCATGCGGCTTTAATTTTAGAACGCTGTTTTAGCCAGGATTCTGTTTCGTTCGTTCATGGCTATTCATTCTCTTGAGGTTCAGCATTTTCGTAACCTTAAGAATATTCATATTAAACCCCTGCCGGGGCTTAATTATATTATTGGTCCCAACGGCAGCGGCAAAAGCAGTCTGCTGGAAGCCATTCATTGTCTGGGTCGTGGGAAGTCTTTTCGCACCCATAAAACCAATCGTCTGATTTGTGAAGGTTACTCCTCATTTACTGTATTGGGTCATGTTTTGCAACATGGCCGACAATTCAGGGTAGGCATGCACCGTGAGCGGGGTAAAAGCACCATAAAACTGGCGGGACGACTTATCGCCCGTAGCAGTGAGCTTACCCAGGCTTTACCTGTGGCTGTGTTGGAACCTGGACTACATCGCCTTATTGAAGAAGGACCGGAGTATCGCCGCAAGTTTCTCGATTGGGGTGTGTTTCACGTGGAACAGGGTTTTCATCAAATCTGGAGAAATTACCGTCGGGTGCTGGCACAACGCAATGCGGCATTGCGGATCGGCGGATCGAAAGCCACTATCGTCAATTGGGATCAAGAGCTGGTGCAAACTGCTGATCAACTGAATCAAGCCCGGCAACACTATTTGAAGAACCTGATGGAGTACGTGACCATCTACAGCCAGAAATTTTCGGATCTTGCAGAGGTACATATTACTTATCAACAAGGCTGGCGGGAAGGAGAGAGTTATGCTGACTATCTTGTCGCACAATACAGTTCTGATAAAGAGCGGGGGTTTACCCAGTTTGGCCCACATCGCGCTGATTTGCGTATACGTGTACAAGGCGTCGATGCCCGTGAATACTTGTCGAGGGGCCAGCAAAAAGTCTTGGTGGCTTTGTTGGTGTTGGCCCAGTGTGAACAAATGCGTATGCAGGATACATCGGTTGTGGTGTTAGTGGATGATCTTCCATCCGAGCTGGATACCGATAAACGGAGAATACTGATGCAGTCTCTAACCGAGACTGGCGCACAAGTATTTTTGACAGGTACCGACGTTTCACTTTTTCCACTGGATGATATTGAGCATAGGATGTTTCACGTGGAACAGGGGCGAATTCACGTTGCATGTTAACCAATGGTGGTGGTGTATTGTAAGCGGCAATCATCAAAAACTGGTACACTATTGGGCTTCTAATATGAGGCTCTGCAATGGCTAGCGACGACACTTCCTATAATTCTTCCAAGATTAAAGTTTTAAAAGGTTTAGACGCGGTAAGAAAGCGTCCAGGTATGTATATTGGCGATACTGACGATGGCACAGGCTTGCATCATATGGTATTCGAGGCCGTGGATAATTCCATTGATGAGGCGCTGGCCGGTCATTGTTCGGAAATTAATGTAATCATCCACAACGATGGTTCATTATCGGTAGAAGATAATGGTCGCGGTATTCCTGTCGATATTCACGAAGAAGAGGGGCGTTCTGCTGCTGAGGTCATTATGACGGTGCTGCATGCGGGTGGTAAGTTTGATGATAATTCCTACAAGATTTCGGGTGGTTTGCATGGTGTAGGTGTATCTGTGGTCAATGCGTTGTCCGAGGTGTTGAAGCTGACAATATGGCGCAATGGTGAAACACATTTTCAGGAATATCATCATGGCGAACCAGTGACGTCGCTGGAAATCATTGGCACAACAGATCGCACCGGTACTAAAATCCATTTTTTGCCCAGCACAAAAACCTTCAGTGATATTGAGTTCCATTACGATATCCTCGCCAAACGCCTGCGTGAATTATCGTTCCTCAATTCCGGGGTACGCATTGTGTTGAAGGATGAGCGCAACGATAAACAAGACGTATTTGAATACAAGGGAGGTATCAGCGCCTTTGTAGAGCATCTCAATCGTAACAAAACGCCATTGCACCCCGCAGTGATTGGGTTTATTGCGGAAAAAGACGGCGTTACCGTCGAAGTTTCCATGCAGTGGAATGACTCGTATCAGGAAAATATCTTTTGTTTCACCAATAATATTCCCCAGCGTGATGGTGGTACTCATCTTGCGGGTTTCCGTGGTGCGCTGACACGTACCCTGAATCAATATATTGAGTCCCTCGGGGCAGCTAAAAAAGCCAAAGTCACAATGACGGGCGATGATGCCCGTGAAGGTCTGACGGCGGTATTATCTGTGAAAGTGCCAGACCCCAAATTTTCATCACAAACCAAAGATAAGCTGGTGTCGTCGGAAGTGAAAGGCATTGTGGAGTCGGCTGTGGCTGAAAAATGCCAGGAATTTTTACTGGAAAATCCTGCGGAAGCCAAAGCCATTGTTGGTAAAATTGTGGACGCTGCCCGTGCCCGTGAAGCTGCCCGCAAGGCGCGTGAAATGACCCGGCGCAAGGGCGCATTGGATATTGCCGGGCTGCCCGGAAAACTGGCAGATTGCCAGGAAAAAGACCCGGCATTATCTGAACTGTTCCTGGTGGAGGGTGATTCCGCTGGCGGTTCTGCCAAGCAAGGGCGTGATCGCCGCACCCAGGCCATTCTGCCGTTGAAAGGTAAAATTCTCAATGTAGAGAAAGCACGTTTCGACAAGATGCTGTCATCCGTTGAAGTAGGTACGCTGATTACTGCGCTGGGCTGTGGTATAGGCCGGGACGAGTTTAATGCCGATAAACTGCGTTATCACCGCATTATTATCATGACGGATGCCGATGTGGATGGTTCACATATCCGTACTTTACTACTGACCTTTTTCTACCGGCAAATGCCCGAGCTTATTGAGCGTGGTCACATTTATATTGCCCAGCCGCCGTTGTACAAGGTGAAAAAGGGAAAACAGGAACGCTATGTTAAAGATGATAGCGAGCTGAATGACTATCTGCTGCAATCGGCGCTGGAAAATGCGGGCCTGCATGTGAGTGCTGACAGTCCGGCCATTGCCGGTATTACCCTGGAAACCCTGGCAAAACAATACCTGACCGTGAAAGCCACTATGGATCGGTTATCACGTCGATATCATGGCGAGTTACTGGAAAAAATTGTTTACATGCCTGCTTTTCCACAGGAAGGAAAATCCGACAAAGCGGTTGCAGAAACCTGGTTTACAGAACTGATCCAACGTCTTAATGCCGACGACACCACTGCCGTGCGGTACGAGATAACACTGGAAGATGATGCCGAACATGGCGGTTGGTTAGCGCGTGTGAATGCTATTAATCACAACGTCGGTAATGAGCGGGTAATGGCCAGTGATTTTTTTGCCTCCAGCGAATACCAGAATATGATGAGCTTGGGTGAGAAACTGTCAGACTTACTGGCAGAGGGTGCTTTTGTGCAGCGTGGTGAGCGTCGTGCGGACGTAAACAGCTTTAAGCAGGCACTGGACTGGTTGATGCGTGAAGCCCGTCGTGGCCAGCACATACAGCGTTACAAAGGTCTGGGGGAGATGAATCCGGAGCAATTATGGGAGACTACCCTTGATGCCAGTGCCCGGCGTTTGTTGCGCGTGCAGATAGAGGATGCGGTTGCGGCCGATGATGTGTTTACCACGTTAATGGGTGACCAGGTGGAACCGCGCAGGGAGTTTATAGAGACGAATGCCTTGCAAGTGGCAAATCTGGACGTATAGAGCGTAAGTGTTGACTTACTAACAATAAAAACTGGTTCGGTTTCGAATATTACGGCCGTGATTAAAAACAAATAACGGAATATTCCATGCCGAACTTTAAGAAGTCAGGCCTGGCTATTTTTATTGTTTTATATTTATCAGCGTGCGTTGGAATGCAGTCCGACTCCGAAGTTATGGTGAACAGATTGCTTCATATTGATGACAAAAAATTCATATCAAAAACAGGGGGCGGTGAAACTTTTTATGACTCATTGTCAGAGTTCAAAGAGTGGGAGGCCTTGTATATAAAGTATTCGAAATACGGTGCTGAGGAACAGTATTTGACGAATGATGAGCTTAAAAAACTGCTTTTTATTGCATTTATCACAAGAAGTAATTCTGATGCAGTTATATTGGAATCATTTTCAAGCGATTTGATACCTGTTTACAACTAAAATCCAGATCAAGTATGAGCTATCTTGTCTGAGCTGAAGTTTTTGGTACCTGCAACTTGTTATTATTTTAACAAATATTTCGGGCTTGAAGGAAAAAATGCTGAAGAGAAACAAGTCGAGACTTGTCAGTAATCTTGGTAATGCGGACGGGAAGGCCTGTTTTGCGTTTTTCAAGTGAACTCAATTATTCGGGTTCACTTGTGTTTAAGTGATAAAACAGAGTGAGTATTTACTGACACGTAATCGTTCAGTATAAAAAAGCGGCAACCCCAAACAGGGTTGCCGCTTTTTTTGATTCTGTTTGATATAGAACGGAAGCTATTGATCAGCCGTAAGCACTCAACAAATTCTACCTTGTACTTTCACATTCCACGGTAACAATTGTCACGCTCTTCAGCTGTTGTTGCTTTTGGTAGTCCGGTTAACAGATGATTCAGGTATCGGCCCTCATAAGGCGCTAATTGATTGGCCTGGGCTGTTTCAATCATGCTTGTATATCGCGGCGCTGGCTTTCGCACCATTGGCGCTGAATAGCTAGTTTTTTCGACCAATCACAAAAGGTCTTATGGCGTTTTCGGCAGGGTGCTGTGCAGCGTTTTATCTAACCAGATACGGGTTTCTTGCAGGTGAGGAAAAGTGCCTATTGGGGTGGTAATTTATGACGCATAGACTTAATGGGTTTAAATTTATTCAGTTCATAGTCAGACAGCAATCGCGTGTTTTTGTCAGATAAGGCAGCTTGTTCTATATCCTTATTGGTTTGTTTTTCTACCCGTTTCCAATCTGTTTTACCAATTTTGTTTTTATTTAGACTTTTAATGTCGTTTAGTGTGTATTTAACGGTCATTTATTTTTTGAACCTGTCGAAAAACTCTTTATTGGGGCGCTTAAACTGCTTTAATTCCTCATCAGTGAGCCAAGCGCTATCAGGATCAGACTTTGCTGCCTCTTCCAACTCTTTTTCTGTCATGTTCTCAAGGCGGTCCAAGTCACTTTTACCTTTGAGTTTTTTAAGCTCTTCAAGAGTGTATTGTTTCATAGTCATAACATCACCTCGTTACATTTTTTTGATACAAGCGCTTCTCTCGCTTATCTGCTTTACGGGCAGATATAATTCGGATTACATCCCCTTCTCTTTCTGTAAACACTACAAAGACGATACCCAGGGGATCAGTAATCCCTATAATTTGGTAATGTTCTTCGTTGTACCCATGCCGAGTATCTTGCATGATAATAGCATTAGTATCTTCAAAAACGGGGGCAGCCTGCATAAAGTCAATACCATGTTTTGCTATATTGATAGCGTTTTTATCATTATTCCACTGAAATTTCATAGCTTGTGCTCTTAAAAATGTAGAAATGTATCATTTTACTGTTGTTAGCTCGTTTCCCCAGTTATGGAAGAGTGGGAGGTAGGTAAGGGAAATTTTATCCCCTTTTCCAAGCAACAAATCCGATTTAGCTTTCTTTTATATTGGAATGATAAACAGTACCTGATTACTCACAATTTCAGCTATTGCGTAGTCCCAAAAGCAGGTTGTCAGCTTAGCAAATATGCTATGCCATGTTGAATGATATGGTTTGTTGTAGTGGATTTCCGCCTAAATGGTCAGGTGTGAGAATGTTGCTGCCTGTTGTTATTTTATAACCAACTGAATGCCTTCTAATCAATTTTCATTAAAATGGCTGGGAGTTGTGGGTGATCAGGAAATAGTATGAGTACTTACATGTATCCGGCTAGTATAAAAAGGCAGCAACTCTAAACTGGGTTGCCGCCTTTTTTTATTCTGTTTGATATAGAAAGAAAGCTGTTTGTCAGTCTTCCTTGTGATACTGGATCACTCGTTCCACTTCGTTTTTGGAGCCGAGAATAACCGGTACCCGCTGGTGCAGACCCGTAGGCTGAATTTCCATGATGCGTTCACGTCCTGTGGAACACAGACCACCGGCTTGTTCAACGATGAAGCCCATCGGATTGGCTTCGTACATCAGACGCAGTTTGCCCGGCTTGCTGGGGTCACGGGTATCTTTGGGGTACATGAAAATGCCGCCGCGGGTGAGGATGCGATACACCTCGGCCACCATGGAGGCTACCCAGCGCATATTGAAATCCTTGTTGCGGTCACCACTGGTGCCAGCAATGCATTCATCAATATAGCGTTTCATGGGCTCTTCCCAGTGACGCTGGTTGGACATGTTGATGGCAAATTCGGCGGTGTCTTCAGGGATTTTCATGTCGGGATGAGTGAGGATGAATTCACCGACATTGTGATCCAGTGTGAAGCCGTTGACGCCGTTGCCGGTGGTTAATACCAGCATGGTGGAGGGGCCGTAAAGCGTAAATCCACCACAGACCTGTTCGGTACCGGGCTGGAGGAAATCTTCCGCGCTGGGGTTTTCCACGCCTTCCGGGCAACGCAGGATGGAGAAGATGCTGCCCACTGACAGGTTAACGTCAATGTTAGAAGAACCGTCCAGCGGATCAAAAGTCAGTAAGTACTTACCTTTGGGGTATTCGGCAGGAATCGGGTAAATGTCATCCATTTCTTCGGAGGCCATGGCGCCGAGGTGGCCACCCCATTCGTTGGCCTGCAAGAAGATGTCGTTAGAAAGGATGTCCAGTTTTTTCTGGGTTTCACCCTGAATGTTCTCGCTGCCGGCAGAACCGAGTACGCCGACCAGGGCTCCCTGATTGACGCAACTGGAAATGGCCTTGCAGGCCGTAACCACATCGTTGAGCAGAGCGGTAAAATCGCCCGAGGCAGAAGGAGAATTGCGCTGCTCCTTGATAATAAATTGGGTAAAGGTTTCGCCAGTATGCATTTTTGATTTCCTGCAATTGTTGAGAATTAGGTTGTTCCACAGGCCCATGGACCCCGGAAAAGCTCTCAAGTCTAGCATATTCAGGTATTACATTAAATGTGGGGGAAAACCGTCAAAACAGTGTGATTAAGGCGGGTTTTTTAGTGGTTGCCTGTACCCGGTGCAGGCCGTAGCATATGTGGCTCTTTGATCGTGCGGGTAGACAGAGCGCTTTGCACGCAATATTTTTCCAACAAGCCGAGTGTAAAATGACCCAAACCATACGTATTGCCACCCGCAAAAGTCCATTGGCCCTGTGGCAGGCTGAGTTTGTTCGTGACAGTCTGCTGGCCCGGCAGCCCGATTTGAATATTGAACTGGTAAAAATGGTGACCCAGGGCGATAAAATTCTGGATACCCCGTTGGCGAAAGTGGGTGGAAAAGGCTTGTTTGTGAAAGAGCTGGAGCAGGGCATGTTACGGGGTGATGCCGATATCGCGGTGCATTCCATGAAAGATGTGCCAGTGGAATTTCCTGAAGGTTTGCATCTGGCGGTGATTTGTGAACGGGAAGACCCGCGTGATGCATTTGTTTCCAATACCTGTAAAACCATTGAGGCGTTGCCGCAAGGGGCAAAGGTGGGCACTTCCAGCTTGCGCCGTACCTGTCAGATACGCGCCTGGAGACCGGACCTGCACATTCTTGATTTGCGCGGTAATGTGAACACCCGGCTGCGTAAGCTGGATGAAGGTGAATACGATGCCATTATTCTGGCTTGCGCCGGTCTCAAACGATTGGATTTTGATGAACGCATTACTGAGCACCTGGACCCGGGTTTCAGCCTGCCCGCCATTGGGCAAGGTGCTGTGGGTATCGAATGCCGCAGCGACGACCCGGTTATTAATGCATTGATTGCACCACTGAATCACGCCACCACGGCGACCCGCGTACGCGCGGAACGCGCCATGAATAATCGTCTCGAAGGAGGCTGTCAGGTACCGATTGGGGGTTATGCCGAACTGGACGGTGACACATTGTTGTTGCGCGGGCTGGTGGGTCGGCCCGATGGCAGTGAAATGATACGGGGCGATATTGCCGGTCGTGCGGAAGAGGCGGAATATCTGGGTACGACTCTGGCGGATGATCTATTGTCTCGTGGTGCCCGGGAAATTTTACAAGAAGTTTACGCCAGCAAGGGCGACGACTGAATGTCTGAGTTGTCCGGTGTCACGGTGGTGGTAACGCGACCAGTGCATCAGGCAGAAAAGTTATGCCAGCTTATTGAAGCGGCAGGCGGCAAGGCGCTGCGTTTTCCGGTGATCGATATCCGGCCGCCGGAAAATCCGCAACAATGCCAGGCACAGCTGACCCGGCTGGCGGAGTATGATCTTGCCATTTTTGTCAGTGGCAATGCGGTCAATGCCACAATGGCCATGCTGGAAACGCCGCAGGCATGGCCAGCGACTTTGCCGATTGCTGCGGTAGGCAAGGCGACGGCGCAAGCTATTACAAAAAAAGGCCTACCCGCCTCGCGTGTCGCGCCGGAACCATTTAACAGCGAAGCACTGCTCAGCCTGCCGGAGTTGCAAACATTGGATGGAAAACGCATTCTGATTTTTCGCGGTAACAGTGGCCGGGAGTTATTGCGTGACGGCTTGTGTGAACGAGGGGCACAGGTTGACTATATAGAATGTTATCAGCGAGCCGTTCCCGAGACGGATACCCGTCCATTGTATGCAGCCTGGGAACAGGCCCGGCCTGGTACGATGCCGATTGTTGTGACCAGTAATCAGGGGCTGCAAAACCTGGTGTCGATGATCGATAAAGAACATCAACCCGCATTATTGGCTTCACCGCTGATGGTGATCAGTGAACGCACCGCGAGTCTGTCTGTCAGACTGGGATTTTCACGCGTATCCAAAGTAGCAATGGCTGCGAATGATGACGCAGTTTTAGCTGCGTTGAAAACATGGACAAAGCCCTGAATCCAGACTGAAGAAAATATCATGAAAAGAGCCGAAACAAACATGCCGGAAGATAAACCTGAAAACGCATCGGACAACAAACCGGAAGCATCCGCCGACCCGGCAAAAACCCCGGTGATAACGGAGACGGCTAAAAAAGACTCAACAGCGGCAAAAGAAAAACCAAAGAAATCGCCTGTAAAAACAACAGCCAATAAAAAACGCTCTCTGTACATTGCATTCGGTGTTTTATTTTTAATTGCAGTGTCAGCCATCGGGCTTGCAGCTTATGATTTTTGGTTATTGCGTGCGCAGACTTCCGTAAATACACAACTGGCCAATACGCAGAGTGAGTTAAATAATGCTCAGCTCGAACTGAGTAGTACTCAAAGAGAGTTTGAAACACGTATTAATCAATTGGGACAACAGTTACAAGCGACAAAAAATCAATTGTCCGAAGAAATACAGGCACGGAAAAATGAGCGGTCGGAACATCAAGCTGTCAATGCTGCCTTGCAAAGTATTACTGAAAAACTGGGTCGTAACAGCATTGCATGGCGCATGGCGGAAGTGGAATATCTGTTAACCGTAGCGAATCACCGGCTTAGCCTGGCGCAGGACCGACAAACGGCGATTAGCATTTTTGAAACAGCAGACAGTCGGCTGGAAGCTATTGCCGATCCGTCTTTGCTCAAGGTACGCAGGGAGATTGCCAGCGAGCTGACCGCGCTGCGCGCGATGCCCGTTGTGGATATCCCTGGTCTGGCATTGCAAATAGGCAGCCTGGCAGAAAGCGTTGAGCAACTACCATTGATGGATCAAAAGCGCCTGGCGGTGGCTTCGGAAAAACGGGAAGGCACATCATCTGTAGAATGGCAGGAAATACCAAGCGTGGTATGGAACGATATTAAAAGTCTGGTGCAGGTTCGTCGTCACCAGCAACCCACTGAACCTTTGTTGGCACCACAGCAAGCATGGTTTTTATATCAAAATCTGCAACTGAAACTGGAGCAGGCAAGGCTGGCTGTGCTGAAACAGAATACGGCGGTGTTTGCACAATCACTTGAAGAAGTTTCGCAGTGGCTGAGCAGCTATTTTGAAGCAGAGTCTGCGGCAGTGATCAGCATGCAGGAAACGGTAAAACATCTGCGTACAGTTGAATTGCAGCCAACAATACCGGATGTCAGCGGATCATTACGTGAACTGCGTTTGCTGATGAATGCCCGCTCCACAATGAATACCTCTCTCGGAGCAATAACACAGTGAAGCTGTTATTCCTTTGTCTGGTCACCTTGTTTGTGGCGGTCATTGTTGCCATCCTGGCAATGGAAGATCCGGGTTATGTATTGTTCGCAGTGGGTACGTGGACGGTGGAAACCACATTGGCGTTAATGGTGATCGTGCTGGTGACTGGTTTTGCCTTGTTGTATTTTTTGATTCGGACAGGGCTAAAAATATTTTCCGTTCCCCGTGATGTGCGTCATTGGAAAAAACAACGGCGGGAACGAAAAGCGATAAAGTTGCTGACCCAGGGTTTGATTGATCTTGCTGAAGGCCGCTGGCAAAGCGCAGAAAAAAAGGTTGTAAAATATGCTGAATCAAGTGAAGCCTCCCTGCTGAATTATCTTGCCGCAGCGCGGGCTGCACAGGCCCAGGGTGCAGACCAGCGGCGTGACCACTATTTAAAGTTAGCCCATGAGAATCACCCTTCGGCGGATATCGCGGTAGGTCTGACTCAGGCAGAATTGCAGCTTAAACACAATCAGCTGGAGCAATGCCTTGCGACATTAAGACACCTGCATCAACTCGCACCAAAACATGTACAGGTATTAAAAGTGTTGGCAGGCCTGTATCAGCGCCTGGGGGACTGGGAATATCTACTGGATCTCATGCCGCTGTTACGCAAACACAAGGCAATGAAAGCAGATGTGATTGATGACCTGGCGCAACAGGCTTATCTGGCGCTATTGCAAAAGGCAGATTCATTTGCCGACCTGTCAAATGTATGGTCACGCATTCCCACCCCGGTTCAGGAAAGCGAAAATATTCTGATGATGTATGTGCAGCGCTTGCTGGTGCTGGGTGAAAGTGACTTGGCTGAGCCCTTGTTGCGCCATGGATTACAGCGACGGTTTAGTGATTCCCTGTTGATGTGTTACGGAAAAATAGAAGGCGCTGAACCTACTCGTCAACTGGCACTGGTAGAGTCATTGCTGGTGGAACATGAGCGGGATGCGGTGGCACTGTTAACGGCAGGCCGTTTGAGCTTACGCTGCAAATTGTGGGGAAAGGCACGCAGCTACCTGGAAGCCAGCGTTAACGCAGAACCCACTGCTGAAGCTTACAATGAGTTAGGCACGCTATTGGAACGTATGAATGAAACAGAAGCGGCGGCAGAATGTTTTCGTGAAGGTTTGCGACTAGTGCCAGGCTGTGAACAAACAACACCCATTATGATGGAGCCCGCAACAAGTCCGGCAATTGCTTTGACAAATCAGACGATGCAGGAATCAGAAATACGGGATGTGGTTGCGAGCACGGTAAAACCAGCGACGGCGGAAGGCGCAAAGTGAAAATGCGGTTATCGAAGTTGTCTCAAAAAAATGACGCTGCGCATAGATTAGGCGTGAGCAAGTCTGAGCTGATTCCAGTCGTTTTTATTGGGTTTTGGGTGCCTGAAACTCAAAGGCATCGGAAAAATAACGATCTTCCGTCAGGCCATGTTTTTTAAACGCATCAAACCCGGCATGTACCATCACCGGCGGGCCGCTGGCGTAAATATCAAACGCTGCCATGCCTTCAGGGAAGTCTTTGATGACCGCGTCATGCACATAACCTGTGCGCACCTTTTCAGCCGGGTTTGAGCTTGCGGTCTGTTCCGAAAAAACCGGCACAAAATGAAAATGGGGTAAATGTTTGGCCCATTTTTTCGGCAGTTCGTCGAGATACAGGTCTTTTGCTTCCCGCACTCCCCAGTACAAATACATGGGTTGATTCAAGCCTTCGGCCAGCGCGTGTTCGATAATACCTTTGATGGGCGCAAAGCCTGTGCCGCCTGCCATGAAGATTAATGGTCGTTGGGCTTCTTCACGCAGGAAAAAACTGCCGTGCGGGCCTTCGATGCGCAGAATATCTTTTTCGTGCAATTCATCCATCACATAGCCGGTAAAGTCACCGCCATCCACATGGCGAATGTGCAGTTCAATCAGCGTATCGTCATGAGGTGCGTTGGCGAGTGAAAAACTGCGTTTGCGACCATCGGGCAGCAAAATATCGATGTATTGCCCGGCACGGAATTGCATGCGCTCGGCTTCTGGCAGTTTCAGGTACAGGCGTACCACATCATGGGAAAGGAATTCTTTTTTAGTCACCTTGGTGGGCAGGGTTTTGATTTCCAGGTTTTCGGTGTCTCCGATTTCCTTGATTTCCACACTTAAATCCGAGGTTGCGCGTGCCTGACAAAACAGCGCCAGACCCCGGTTGATATCTTCATCACTCAAAGCAGGCGGGCGATTCGTGCCATAATCCACACTGCCGTTGAGCAGTTTGCCTTTGCAGGCACCGCAGCCGCCGTTGCGACAACCATAAGGAAAGGCATAGCCATGGCGCAGTGCCGCATCCAACACAGATTCGTCAGATTCCACGTTAAAACGGTGGCCACTGGGCATAATGTGAACGGTAAAAGTCATGAAGATTCCAAGGTTGGCTAGAAAAGTCAGCAATTATGCGGGAAAGGCGAGGTGTAAACCACTGATGAAATCTGTGTTTATTGTGGGTTGTGGCGATATTGGCGACCGTATTACAGGTCTGTGTCGTGAAAAAAATGTCTCGGTTGCCGGGTTGGTGCGCAGTACGGAAAGTAGTGAGCGTTTGCAGAAGGCGGGCATTGAACCCGTACAGGCTGATCTCGCAAAAATGGGTAATCTGGGCACTTTGCCGACTACGGCGGCTACGGTATTTTATTTGGCTCCGCCACCTGGCGACGGGGAAAGTGATCCGCTGATTCGGCATTTTCTGGCGACTATTTCAGCGCAAACGTTGCCAGAAAAACTGGTATTGCTCAGTACTACGGCAGTTTATGGTGATTGTCAGGGGGGGTGGATTAGCGAAACTCATCCGGTGAATCCGCAAACGGCGCGTGGCCGACGACGACTGGATGCTGAGCAGGCTGTACAGGAATGGTCAGCCAATACCGGTGTGCCGGTTGTTATTTTGCGTGTTGGCGGTATCTATGGACCGGGTCGTTTGCCTATTGAGCGCATTGAAAAAGGCCTGCCGATTTTACATGAAGCAGAATCCCCCTATACCAATCGTATTCATCAGGATGATCTTGCACAGGTTTGCATGGCTGCTGCCGAACGAGGAAAACCCGGGGAGGTGTACAATGTTTCGGATGGGCAGCCCGGTACCATGTCACGATATTTCAAAGATATTGCACAGGTTTATAGTTTGCCCATGCCGCCGGAAATAAGTCTGGAAGAAGCACAACAAGTGATGAGTGCGGGTATGTTGTCTTATCTCAAGGAATCCCGGCGGCTGGATAACAGCAAAATGGTGAGAGAGCTGGGAGTGGTGTTACGGTATATCAATCTGGCAACGGGGCTAAGTGACCGGTAAAGACCGGATTTATAGACAGAGCCTGTTGTTAATGGGATGGAAAAAGCGCGTAATTTCACTCATCCTCCAATGTAACCGGCGTTACAAAACCGGGAGGCTTGACCGCAAGCACAGCACAATCAAGCTGATTGAGGATTGTCTCTGCGGTATTACCCATAAAGAATCCAGCCAGGCCGGTGCGTGCCACGGTGCCCATAACGATAAGATCAGCGTCAATTCGCTTGGCCTGTGCCGGAATTTCCTTGCGCGCATTGCCCTGGCGGAGATCAAGTTTTGGCAACAGATAATCATAGGCCTCGGCACCGATCCAGCTGCGCAATCTGCCGGTCAACCGTTCAAGCTGCGCCTGCTGGTCACGTCGTTCATGATCCACATTGGCAGCGATTTGCTCTGCGGACAAATCGCTGCTAAACACCCTTATCAAGCTTTCCGTCACGGGCTCCCAGGCATGCACCACATGCAATTCGGCAAAGTTCGATAACGCTATCGAACTCGCCAGTTCCAGGATGAGCCGATTCAGGTCATTTCCCCCGGTGTCTTCTTCGCATAAATCAAAATCAATCGTAGCCATAATCCGGCTGTACTTGGGTTTTTCCTCCGGCAACATGATCCACACCGGGCACGGACATTTGCGTAACAGGTGCATGTCATCACTGCTGAACAAGCGATCCTGCCACTCCCAGGTTTCAGCAGTTTTTATGACCAAGTCACGCCCGTTGCGTAATATTTCCCGGATAATTTCCAGAAACGGCGTGCCGGTCAGCACCTTGGTTTGCACATTGATCCGCTGGCGGTAGGGCTCAATCAGAGAATCCAGCTCCTGTTCACGCGCATCGACGATTGCTGTCTGTAAGTCCATAAAAACCGGGCCGCCTCCCGGTATCCCAATGCCAGCGGGTACACGCTTAACCACATCGACAACGGTCAGGTTTGCCTGGTTGTTTTCCGCCAACGTGACGGCGCGTTCCAGCGCGGGCTTGCGTCCTGCTCCTGGTGTCATCACGCAAAGAATATTATTGAATCTCTTCATTTCATTCTCCTCCGGTTGAATAGAAGCAAAGCGGTAACCCGAAATTCCGCAGTTGACCGTTTCGACCCCTTCCATCAGCAGGCGCATACACACAATATAGATCGCGATCACTCACGAATACGGCTGCCACCTTCCGTCTCGGCGGGCTGCCTGTCACGTTTACCAAACAGGTTATCAACGGCCTCCGCAGCGGCATCAGCGTAGGGAATTAATACCAAGTCGGCACCTGCCTGTTTTAATTGCCTGGCACAGGCAGTGGTGTGAGCCGTTACCGCCACGCGCCCTTTGTAACCATGGTCACGCAAACCGTGCAGCAAGGCGAAATTAACAGAGGTCTCTCGCAAACTGCTCAAAACCCAACGTGCCTGTTCAAGCGGTAAACTGGTAAGAAATTCCGGATCTTCGGCATCACCGTAATACACCTCAAAATCATGCTCTTCTTGCTGGTGTATCAGGTTGGGATCAAAATCAACCCCACGCACCCGGTAGCCACGTTGCCGCAGCTCCTCCGCAATCCCGGTGCCGAACCGCCCCAGACCAAACAGAATGACATCAACCTTGTGCTGCTCCCTGTCCCGGTCCTGAGCTTCTTCTCTGTACGCCCGCTTACGCTCGAACACGCCCAGCCAGGGGGAAAGTCGCTCGTAAAGGCGATGGGAGTACAGAATCATGTAGGTTGAAGCGCTGATGGTAATCAAACCCACCAGGGTAATAAGCCCCATGGTGTCGGCATCGATATGCCCCAGGCTCAAGCCCAAAGCGCCCAGAATCAGGGAAAATTCACTGATCTGAGCCACCGTCAAGCCCGCCAGGAAGCTGGTACGCTTACGGTAACCCATGACACCCAGGATAGTCATGACGATCAATGGGTTGCCAATGAGCACAAACAGCGACAGTAAAATGGCTGGCGTCACCTGTGCGCCGAGCATGGCCAGATTCAGCCCGGAACCCAGATCGATAAAAAAGAACAGCAATAGAAAATCCCGCAGACTTACCAAGCGTGAACCGATGGCTTCGCGGTAGGGTGTGGAGGCCAGCGACACACCGGCGAGAAAAGCACCAACTTCCTTGCTGAACCCCAAATGGCCTCCCGCTGCCCCCAGGGCCACCGCCCAGGCAATGGCGAATAACACCAACAATTCAGGTGAACGGGCCAATTGATGCAACAGCGGTGTCAGCACGTAACGCATCAACAAACCTATGGCAACAATAAACAGCCCGCCCTTGAGCAATACGGCAAGCGCCTCCCTGCCCAGGCCGGCAGTGTCACCCGCCTCGCCCAGTGCGGTCAGAGCAATCATTACCAGCACCACAACGATATCCTGAACAATAAGGAAACCGATAGCAATGCGTCCATGCAGTGCATCGACCTCTCGTTTGTCGGACAATAATTTGACGATGATGATGGTGCTGGAGAAGGTCAATGCCACGGCGACATAAAGCGCTGTCACCGGGGACATGCCAAGGGCGATGACAATAAAATAACCGACGACGGAAGTAAAAAAGACCTGCCCCAGCCCGGTGGCCAATGCCACTGATCCCATGGAGCGGATGATGTGCAGATCCAGTTTGAGCCCAACCACGAACAACAACAGCGCGATACCCAGTTTGGCCAGCAGATCAACCTGATCATTTGCAGATACCCAACCAAGCACAGATGGGCCCACGATTACGCCTACCGCAATAAAAGCAACGATCAGCGGCTGTCGTAACCGCAAACCAATGGCACCGATAACAGCGGCCACCAACAGCAGCACCGCCATTTCCGTGAAAACGTCACCAAAGATTGATGTCATGGCTCAACGACCCTTGTGGGTTTCAGCCCATGATGAGCTGTGTGCAATGGATGGGCTGTCAATATGTGGTGTATTTGATAGCACTAAAACTCCCTGGGTACCGGGCTGGCAGATTGTCCGCAACGGGAACGTATTATTACCACCATCATAGAATTTACCCACAAGCCCTCTTCACTATTAGACATCAGTAATCCATAATTTATCCTGTCAAGAGGAATCGAAAGCCCTCAATAATATTTATATTCACTCCCAGTATGCATCGTGGATGTTCCCCCGCATAAGCATCAATTTTGAGTCCCGCAAAAACCCGCATGATGCAATGCCATTGGCCAAGCTGCGCCAGTCGATTTACAATGGCCTCATGACTCTTGATACCTCATCCGCCATGAACATCGCCCAGGTGCTGACCGAGGCGCTGCCCTATATTCAGCGTTTTGCTGGCAAGACCATTGTCATCAAATATGGCGGTAATGCCATGGTGGATGACAATCTGAAAAACAGTTTTGCCCGCGACATCGTGTTGATGAAAACGGTGGGGATCAATCCCGTGGTGGTGCATGGCGGTGGCCCTCAAATCGGCAAACTGCTGAAACGCATTGGCAAGGAGTCTACTTTTGTCCAGGGTATGCGGGTGACGGACAGCGAAACCATGGATGTGGTGGAGATGGTACTGGGTGGACTGGTGAACAAGGAAATCGTTAATCTCATCAATCAAAAAGGTGGTAATGCGGTAGGTCTCACCGGCAAAGACGGCGATATGATTCGTGCGCATAAACTCACGTTTGAAAAAACCGCCCCGGAGATGAATGCCTCGGAGATTGTTGATATCGGCCATGTGGGGGAAGTGACCAGCATCGATCCTGCCGTGGTGGACATGCTGGTGAGCGGCGATTTTATTCCGGTGGTCGCACCCATTGGTGTCGGTACGGATGGTCAGTCGTATAATATTAACGCCGACCTGGTGGCAGGAAAGCTGGCGGAAACTCTGCATGCGGAAAAACTCATGTTACTGACGAATACCGCCGGGTTGTTGGATAAAGAGGGCGAGCTGCTCACAGGTTTGGGTGCAGACCGGGTGCATGAACTCATTGCCGACAGAACCATTCATAGCGGTATGCTACCGAAAATCCGCTGTGCCCTGGAGGCCGTACAGGCTGGCGTGAGTACTGCACATATTATCGATGGCCGGGTGCAGCATGCGGTGATGCTGGAAATTTTTACCGATGAGGGCGTAGGTACCCTGATCAGGGCAAGAAATTCATAAATATATAAAGATAGTCGATCTTGCCAATACGATTATCAATCCCAGGATTTTTCTGTTTGGCGCTTCTGTTGTCAGGTTGTGGTGCCGTGCTTGAGCGCTTGGCAGAAAGTGATATGACAGAATAGCCGGCTTTTCCCACGGTGGCACTCAGGCGAGACTGTGTGAACGATAAAACACCTCGGGAAAATAATGAGGATTTTCAGCGGTACAACATTGAACGTGATATTTATCTGAATAATAACTGAGAACTTTTTCGTGACTGAAACTTCCCGATCAAATCGCGCCCAGCAAATTCTCGAAGCATTGGCGTGTCAGCTTGAAAACAATCCTGGCCGGCGTATTACCACGGCGGCTCTGGCAAAAGAGGTGGGTGTCTCGGAAGCCGCGCTGTATCGCCACTTCCCCAGCAAGGCACGTATGTTTGAGGCGTTGATTGAGTTTATCGAAAATACTGTTTTCAGTTTGATTAATCGCATTCTCGAGGACCATGGCAATGCCCGTGACCGCTGTCAACAATTGCTGGTTATGTTGCTGGGGTTTTCCGCAAAAAATCCCGGCTTGTCGCGCATTCTGGTGGGTGATGCGCTTACCGGTGAACACGACCGTTTGCGGGTGCGCATTACGCAGTTTTATGATCGGCTGGAAACCCAGCTCAAGCAGATTCTGCGTGAAGCGGAAAGCAAAAATGAATTACCGGTGGGACACCCTTCTACGGCCGTTGCCAACTTGTTGCTGGCCACAGCGGAAGGGCGCATGAATCAATTTGTGCGCAGTGGTTTTCAACAATCCCCACTGGAGCGCTGGGATCAACAGTGGGCTTTGTTATCGGCCAGCCTGTTTCCCGCCAACGCCTGATACTCCCATAAAAACAGCATGGACTGGTTCACCCAATCTCTGTTGCTGTTGATCTCTCTGGTGGCCAATATTTTTTCTGCCTTTGCCGGTGGTGGTGCGGGCCTGTTGCAATTTCCGGTACTGATTTTTTTGGGCCTGCCCTTTGGTGTAGCGCTGGCCACCCACAAAGTTGCCAGCGTGGCGCTGGGTATCGGTGCCACCCTGCGCAATTTGCGTGAGGGCAGTCTGCAACGCAGGTTGACGTTATTCATTATCAGTTTTGGCATTCCCGGTGTGGTGATCGGTGCCAGCGTTATTTTGTTTGTGCCAGGCCGTAGCGCGGAAATTGCACTGGGCATGTTGACTATAGGGCTGGGGCTGTATTCCGTTTTCAAGCCTGAGCTGGGACAGTCTGTCACCCAGACAAAACAATCGCACGGCCACTATTTTTGGGGTGGTGCGGTGCTGTTTTGCATCGGCATGCTTAATGGTTCACTGACATCCGGCACGGGACTGTTTGTCACCCTGTGGCTGGTGCGATGGTTCGGGCTGGATTATAAACGCGCTGTTGCCCACACGCTGGTACTGGTGGGGTTGTTTTGGAATGGCAGTGGCGCAATCACCCTGGGGCTGATTGGTGAAATTCGCTGGGATTGGTTGCCTGCATTATTGTTGGGTTCGTTTATCGGGGGTTATATCGGTGCGCATCTGGCCATTACTCAAGGGAATCGCTGGATCAAGCGGGTGTTTGAAGTCATTACGCTTGCCGTGGGGTTGAAGTTGGTTATTGGCTGAATATTGTGCTGTATTTTTTCTGCACAAAAGCAAAACGGCCAACATAAAATGTCAGCCGTTTTTAAACAAGCCGGTGCAAATTACAGCACCGTTTTTTTCAGAAGGCTAAAAAGAATACACCAGGGTTACGGCGGTCTCAGTATCTGTTTTTTCAATGCCTACAGGTACGTCTGAAGTATTTTTAATGGTGTAAGTAATTTTTGTCGCCAGACTGCCGTTGATTTGTGCTGTCAAGGCAGTCACCGATTTTGTGACGGTGGTATCCTCACCCACATCGGTGTTCAGGTCTGTGGTAAAGGTGCTGGTATCACTGATTTTCCATGCCAGTTTTGCTGCGCCTCGCATGGTAACCTCATTTTCGCTATCACCAGTGTCCAATTTACTTTGCCGCGCACCAGGACCGATTTCCAGGTCCAGGGTCAATGTGTTATTGCCAATCACTCGCCGACCATAACCCAGCGCTTCGCTGACGCGATAATCGTAACCACTAAAACGGGCATTTTCATAGTTGACCATAATGAATAAATAGTTATGTTCGCCAAATTTATAATCACTTTGTCCGTTGACAACATAACGTTCCGCCGTGGTATCACCACCGCTGGAACTGTTGAGTGATTCAAGAAAAACGGTATGCCGCCATTTTTCCCGTTCAGTGGTGGCCTTGGCCTTGGCGTTAATGGTTTCTGTTTCGGTGTTGCCGGTGGTGGTGACGATGCCCAGTTCCACATCACCCTTCCAGCTGGTGTCTGTTACTTGAGGGTCTGTTGCATTGCCTACTGATGCCGTTGTCAGTAAAAGTAATGCTGTAGATCCTGATAATAGATGCCGACTATTCATAGTCATTTCTCTCCTGTTAAAAATTAACCGCTTATTATTAAAATAATAATTATTTGCTGGAAATTCCGGCTCAGTCATGTATTCGTACTTAGACTAAATGCCGTATTGTGACTGGTATGATTTAATAGCTTCCATGGCTTCTGTCTGATTATCTTTTTCATTAAGAAACGTGATCAATTCTTGTAGACGTACAATACTGCTGACCCGTAACCCAAAATCTTTTTCCATCTCTTGAATGGCTGAGGTTTTACTCTGGCCGCGTTCCTGGCGGTCAAGTGCAATGATCACGCCCGCAGGGGTAGCGTCGTCAGCAGCCCGAATGATGTCCACAGACTCACGTACTGAAGTACCTGCAGAGATCACATCATCAATGATCAGAACTTTGCCCTTTAATGGTGCGCCTACGATTACGCCACCTTCACCGTGGTCTTTCGCCTCTTTGCGATTAAAGCAGTAGGGCACATCCCGGTTATGATGGTCCGCTAATGCAATAGCCAGGCTGGCGGCCAGCGGAATACCTTTATAAGCCGGGCCGTAAATCATCTCAAATTCGATGCCTGAATCAATGATGGCCTGCGCATAATAGCGCCCCAGCCGGGCCAGACTGGCTCCTGTATTAAACAGTCCGCTGTTAAAAAAATAGGGGCTGACACGCCCCGATTTGAGTGTGAATTCGCCGAAGCGCAGTACGCCAACATCAATGGCAAAATCGAGGAATTCCTGTTGATAGGCTTGCATGAATGATCCTGGCTGAAATTAAAAGGCGAAATTATACCCTACATACCACCTATACTGGCAAGCCTGCGGTTATAATACATACAACACACCACCGGAGTTTATATGAGAATTATTACTGTCAACGTTAATGGTATCCGCGCCGCTGAAAGAAAAGGATTTTTTACGTGGTTAAAAAAACAAGATGCTGACGTAGTTTGCATTCAGGAAACCAAGGCACAGGAACATCAACTGGAAGCCGATGATTTTTATCCTGCCGGGTATCACTGTTATTATGTTGATGCTGAGAAAAAAGGCTACAGCGGCGTTGCGATTTATGCACGGCAAAAACCGGATCGTATTATTCGTGGCCTGGGCGAAGGCTTTGAAGACATGGATGCCGAAGGGCGTTTTATTCAGGCGGATTTCACCCGCGAAGATGGCAGCAAACTCAGTGTTGTTTCGTTATATTTACCATCCGGTTCCTCCAAAGAGGAACGTCAACAGATAAAATTCAGTTTTATGGATCGTTTTACTGACAGGCTCAAGGCCATGCGTCGCCAACGCCGTGAATTTGTATTATGTGGTGACTGGAACATCGTACACAAAGAAATCGATATTAAAAACTGGAAAAGCAATCAAAAAAATTCCGGTTGTCTGCCGGAAGAGCGTGCATGGCTTGATAAGGTCTTTGGCCCTTTGGGTTTCGTTGATGCCTTCCGTGTTGTCAATCAACAAGCCGGGCAATATACATGGTGGTCTAACCGGGGACAGGCATGGGCAAATAATGTTGGTTGGCGGATTGATTATCAGATTGTTACGCCAGCGTTGCGGGATATGATTAAAGGCGCAAGTATTTATAAAAATGAGCGATTCTCGGACCATGCACCACTGATTATTGATTATGCCTGATTGTATTGTGTAATAGAGGGCGGGTAATGCGCGTTGCCTATAAAATATCAACAATTTGTCCGTCAATAAACTCAGGCTTGGGTTTTGAGATGTGGTAGCCTTGTCCCAGCTCTACACCCAGCTCTAATAAAACTTCAATGATGTGAGCATTTTCCACAAACTCGGCGACACACGGGATTTGCAAGCCTTTTGCCAGATCTACAATGGCTTTAACAAATAAACGATCATCACTATCCATATGAAGATTTCGCACAAAACTGCCATCGATTTTTATATAGTCCACGGGCAGGTTTCGCAAATAGTGAAATGATGAAAAACCAATACCAAAATCGTCCAGCGCAAACTTGCAACCAATCTCTCGTAATGCATCAATAAATTCACGCGCCCTGGACAGGTTTTCTACCGCTTCGGTTTCTGTTACCTCAAACATCAAGCTTTGAGGATCAGCGCCATAAGTTTGAATGGCTTCCTGAATAAACTTCAGCATGCTGACATTACCAAAGTGTCTGCCTGACAAGTTGATTGCCAGACTGATTGGCTTATGTCGTTTGATGCTGTCTGCTTGTGTTTTTATTGCCTCATTTACCACCCATCGATCAATTTCACGAATCAAGCCAAAACGTTCGGCTGTTTCCATGAAGGCGCTGGGTGTAATCATTTCACCGCTTTCACTTCGCATACGCAGTAAAGCTTCGTAGTGGGTTATGAGTCCTGAACACACTTCCACTACCGGCTGGTAATAAAGCTCAAAACGTTTATCCCTTAACGCCCAGCGGATACGTTCCTCCCAATGGATTTTCGCCTGCATATTCCACAGTTCCATATCATCTTCACTAAAAACATGTACCTGACCACGACCTTTCCGCTTCGCGGTGTACATTGCTGCATCGGCTTTCGCCAATAAGTCGCTGGGTATGGCACTTTGTGAGGGAAACAGGGCAATGCCAATGCTTGCGCTAACGGGAACAATTTTTCCGCTGTGCTCCAGGTTTTCTTGTGTTAATGCACCTAATAGGGCTATGCCGACGGTATGCCCTTCTTCATAACTGCATTTAGGAATAATCACCCCAAATTCATCACCGCCCAGACGCCCGAGAATATCGGTACGTCGTAATACCTGAGATAATTTACGCGACACATCCAGCAAATATTCATCACCGTATTGATGTCCATAGGTGTCGTTCACATATTTAAATTGATCGAGATCAATAAATAATACGGCTCCCTGTTGCTGGTAGCGTTGTGAATAAGAAGTCGCACGTTCAAGTTCCTTTTGGAATCGACGGCGATTGATCAGCCCGGTTAATGAGTCATGTTCAGCTAAGTAGACAATACGATCTTCTGCGGTTTTTTGTTCGGTAATATCCAGAATCAGGCCACGCATAATGGGTTTGTCTTCTTCATCCAGTTCAACACTGTTGATAGCCCGTACCCACAGGTCATGTCCCTGACGATGTGTCATGCGAAAATCAACGGTAAATGATTCGCCCTTCTTTGTATGCACCGCAATGGTTTCTTCCAGCCAGCTTTTATCTGCGGGGAAAACATGGTTTTCCCAAAAGTCTGCTTTTAACCAATCTGACACGGGATAACCCATGAGGTTTTGTGCCTCCCGGCTGACAAAAGTAAATTGATACCCGGGTGGGCGGGCTTCCATGACCACTGCATCAATGCCATCCAGCAATGCCTGCATAAATCGGGTTTCACGCTCCAGGGCATCATGTTCTTTTGTTAATGCTATTCTGGTTTCGCTGAGGTGTTGGGCGAGATGATTAAATGTAGAGGCCAGCTCTCCGATTCCGCCTTTGTCGTTGGATACAATTCGGTAATCCAGTTGATCCTGAGAGAGAGCTTTTGCACCTTCTTCCAGTTGACGTAGATTTCGTGTGAAATATAAAGCAATTAATAATGTTGCTGACAGGGTTATTGCTACGCCTAACAGAGCGGTCAACAAATTTTGGAGCCGTGTTTTTTGGATTAATGTCTTTGCTGCGGAGAGTGAGTAACCAAGCCGTAAACGGCCCAATATCCGGCCTTCAAAACGCAATGGCATTTCAATATCAAATACACCATCTGATAATGCGGATTGGTAATTTCTATCAGTATTTTTGTTGGCCGGCGGTATCCCCAGTCGTGCAATGATGCGACCTTGTTGTCCTTTGACTTCCGCGTAAATCAGTTTGTCAAATTCTGCAAACTGATTAAATACATCTTGTAAAACGGCAGTGTCATTATAAACAAGGCCAGGAACCAGTGCCTTTGATAATAGGTGGCTTTCTGATTGCAGCATATTTTCATACATTTCTATATGACTGTCTGTTGTTAGTTTGCTGCTATTCCAAACCAATAGAAACAACATTAACATTTGCAGTGCTACAATCAGCAAAATCAGTCGGGTTGATAATCTTATGCGCATTTTTTTATTTGCTCACAGTCAACCAACGAGTATCGAAAAATGCTTTATTATTGGCAGTATGCCAAATATAACGATCTCTAATATAAAGATAGCGGACTCTTTGCCTGAAACCTTAAGTGGGCCAAAATAGGCTTGCTCGATGGGAGTCCGTTGCCGTTTGCTGGTCGTCGTACATAACCACAGGTTACGGCTTGATGGGTGTTATTGCGTAAAGAATTTTTGTCGGAAGCTGACCGTCATGGATTGGGAGCTGCCTTCGGGAAGAATTTTCAGCGTGAAGTTCAGCATTTCTTCATGGGATACATGAAATTCACTCAAATAATAGATTGCATTATTTTTGTCCACCTCGCGGACCTTTAGGGTCCGGAGTTGTCCCGTAAGATTGCTGGCGCTGATGGCAATATTTGCGCGTACCGGCTTGTTACCCGAGTCAGTTTTTTTAAGCACAGAAATAGTGAGCATTGCACGGTTTTTGCTGCGCACAATATCGTATGCGGCAGCCATTTTCGGTTGCAATGTATCGGTATTAAAAGCGTTGTAATGTACTGTGTAGTCACCAAAAACCTGCGGTTCACCCGCTTGGCTGAGACCACACATGAAAAGAAAAATGCCTGTTATTTGCAGGCTTCTGAAAAAACGGTTTTGGTAGGTCTTATTTTTATCCACGGTCACTTCCCCACTGCATTGATGGCCATCAAGCCTGATTCAACCATCGTGAATAATTTCATTAATGTCAACCATGTTTTTTTCTCAGGCATAAAACTTATCTTACTTTACCCTTAATTTTTTTATCTGCACATAGGTTAATTCAATCATGCATGTGTGATTAAGCCGCTATGCGTTGCCTGGGATGAGGAAACCGATATGCCTCAGAAAAAACAGGGCTTGGATAAAAAGAGGAAATTACGATGCAGCAACCACTTTTTGATTGGTCGTTTGTAACGGGGGCAGCGGTGTATTAACGGCGTCAAGCACGCCGTTAATGGTGTCCAGCTGGGCTATTAATTCTTCGCTTTGGTTTTCCAGGCTGGCAATATTATCGGTAAGTTTTTCACGGGAGTTTTTAATTTTTTGCAAATTGGCCAGGCGTTTTTCCAGTTGAATTTTGCGTTCTTTAATACGTGCCGCCAGAGGGCGCATTACGCTGCCGGCCCAGTCTTCGGCATCCTGATTGGCGCGGAAAAAAATATTCCGCGCGTGGCTTACCAGCGAGACAATGAATTTTTTTACCACGAAACTTTGTTCGGTCATAACCGTCATGGAGCTGTCTCTGAAATCAGCGGCTTTTTTGTAGAGCTGGTCCAGTTCACGGCTGTAGCGCGCAGTGGTAAACAGTGTGGGGTTGAGGTCGGTGAAGCCGTGTTCGTCGCGGAAACGGTCATAAATTGATTGCACAATGCCGTTGGATTTTTCAACTTGGTAATTCACCTGGGTCATGTTATCCCGGGTGCCTTCAAAAAATCGTTTCATATTGTGTTTCAGCCCATGGGTCGTCCAACTGTCTACCATATCGGTACGTGTTTTTGTAATCAGGTGATCCATGGAATCCAGACCCAGTGCTTCAATCAGTGATACCAGTTGTCGTTTCAACACATGGCGGCTGGTCTGAAAATTTTCCACATCTTTTTGGTAAATACTCTGTTCGGTACGCAGCTTGTGCATGGTTTCCATGAGGACATCCGCGCTTTTCCCTGACAGGGAGCGTAGCTCATCCAATTGTTGTTGCACGGCTTCATGGCGTTCCACTAATACGCCTCGGGTGGTTTCCACCATGGAACCAATGCGTGAGACGATATTTTTGCGTACTAAATGTTGTTTTGCAGGCAATACGTCGTCCGAAAGTGTGGCTTCCAGGGTCAGTAAGCCACTTTTTTCCAAGAGCGCTTCATTGCCTTTTACTCGTGCCAACAGGCCTTTTTGTGCGGATACCGGATAAATTGTGCTGGCCTCGATACTGAGCATTTCTGCGGTTTTATCCACTTGCTCCTGGATGCTGGCATGGATGGTAGCTTCGTCCTGTAATTCATCCCACAAAGTGTCGATTTTGTTCAGTACGACGATGAGGCCGCCGCTTTCTTTATTTTCACGAAATGCCTGGGCGTGTTGCCGCCAGATTTCCATATCGGTTTTGGTGGCACCGGTGTCGGCAGCGAGTACAAAAATCACAGCTTGTGCATTGGGCAACATATCCATGGTCAATTCCGGTTCGGAGCCCATGGCGTTTAATCCCGGAGTATCCAGAATCACCAGTCCCTGTTTCAGCAGGGGATGAGGGAAACTGATCATTACATGACGCCACATAGGGATTTCAATACTGGTGGGGGATATCTCACACTGCTCAAACTCTTCTGTGCTATACAATCCAAGCTGAATGGCACTTTCAACGGGTACGAATTTGGTTTTTACAATTTCCTTGAAGGCTTCCACCATGTGTTCTGGTGAATCCACATCAAGATCGGTGTTGATCCAGTTATTGGCATCTTGTTTATACTCGCTGATGCTGGTGTCTTCGAGACGGGTTTCGATGGGCAGCATACGAATATAGGGTTTTTCTGTTTTGGCATCGTAAAACAATTCGGTGGGGCACATGGTCGTGCGTCCGGCAGAAGAGGGCAGCAGGCGACGTTGATAATTGGCAAAAAAGATCGAGTTGATCAGTTCGGTTTTGCCCCGCGAAAATTCGGCTGCAAAGCCAATGGTAATGTGATCTGAGTCCAGCGCATCAAGAATTTCATACATGCGCAAATCATCTTCCGGGGTGCTCATATCGTGTTCCGATAGCCACTCCCGGTAGGCTTTTATGTGGCTGATAATGTCTTCTTTCCAGCGACTATAGGCTTCTAATTGTTCTGTAAACTGGTCTTTTGCCATCCCGTTGTTACCCAAATTGACTTATTTAAAGTCCGCGCAGGGCCGAAAATACCGTACACGGCTGACATCTTGCTATCAATTAACGGCCAAAGATTAGGGAAGTTTAGTCCAGGTGGTTGATGAAAAACGAGAATTTCCCGTGTTCCGACCAGTGCTCAAAATACCGCGTAAACGGTTATTTTGAATCAATCAAGCTATACCTGCTGTGAGTGTTTAACCTAAAATCCGCAGTTGAATGGCCGGTAGAGCGTGTTGAACTGTGTGGCTGGCGAGGCGCAAAAGACAACGCGCTATACCAGTCATAGTGGACGGTATGGACCAGGGGTCAGGTAACGCTTTCAGCCGAAGGCCAAGCCTCGGCCAAGGTCTCGGATTGGTGCTACCAGCAAAATGGTCAGTAACTGAATAATAATCATGGCGACAATAGGCGACAAATCAAAACCGTGAATTGGCGGCAGGATACGCCGTGCCCGGCCCAATATGGGTTCGTTGAGGCTATACAACAAGGTCACAGCGGGATTATGGCCACCCGGACTTACCCAGCTGAGTACTACCTGAATCAAAATAGTGAAAAAGTAGATTTGAAATAACAACGACAGTAATTCCGCCACGGCCAGTATAACCAGACCCACTGGCTGAAAGCTGACGCCACTGATCAGTCCGACCGCGAGCAATTCCAGAATCTGCAAAATCAGTAGCAGTAGCAGTGAGGCTATATCAATACCGCCCAGGCTGGGGATCACACGTCGCAATGGCACTAACGGTGGATTGGTCACTTTCACTAAAAACTGAGAGATGGGGTTATAAAAATCAGCGCGCACCACGGCCAGCAAAAAACGCAGCAGCACCGCACCCATGTACAGCCCAAACAAGGTCTGCACCAAAAATACCCCGGCATTACCGGCGTAGGAGCCTCCCATCATATTTTCCCCACTATTTTGTTTCGCCCAATGATTCAGCCAGAGCCCGGGAGCGGTCAGAGGCTGCTTTGAGTACCTGGGCCATCAAACCGTCGATATCCTGTTCCGCCATTACTCGCAGACCTTGCTCTGTGGTACCGCCGGGCGAGGTCACTCGTTCACGCAAAACACCCACAGCCTCACTGCTTTCCAGCGCCATCTTGGCGGCGCCCAATGCGGTTTGCAAGGTGAGCAGGTGCGCAGTTTCTGCGGAAAGTCCCAGCTGGGTGCCAGCGGTTTCCATGGCCTCCATGATACGGAAAAAGTAGGCTGGGCCGCTGCCGGATAAGGCGGTTACGGCATCCATTTGATCCTCTTCTTCCACCCAGAGCGCCAGTCCCACGGCACGTAAAATGGATTCGGCCAGATCCCGTTGTGTTTCGTTTACCTGCGCATTAGCGAACAAGCCTGTGGCACCGGTCTGCAATAATGCCGGCGTATTGGGCATGGCGCGCACCACCGCAATCTCGCTACCCGTTTCGCCACCCAGCCAGCGGTTAAGGTCGGCGCTGCGAATGCCCGCAGCAATGGTGATCACCAGTGGCTGGTATTTTTGTACGGCAGATGCCAGTGCTTCGGCTACTGACTGTAGCATCTGAGGCTTGACCGCCAGCACTAACACGTCTGCGCCGACGGCGGCTGTTACATTATCCGCTTCGGTATTCACGCCAAAATGGCGGGCGAGAGAATCGCGGGTGCTGGTTGCGGGGTCGGCTACGGTAATTTGCTTTGCGGGCAGTTTATCGGCCAGTAGACCGCCGATAAGACTGGCCGCCATATTGCCGCCGCCGATAAATGTCAGTTTGATTTGTTTCATAATGGCAATGGTTCACTAGATGACGAATAAAAACAAGTTAATCCACAGTACCTTGTGCCACACGAGGGCCAAAAATATCGGTACCAATACGCACGATGGTCGCGCCTTCGGCGATTGCGGCCTCAAGATCTGCGGACATGCCCATGGACAGCGTATCCCATTCCGGCTTTGCTATTTCCGGCGACGGTGAAAGATTCAGCGAATGAAAGACCTCACGCACCGTGGCAAAGGCTGCCCGTTGTGCGGTCATGTTTCTACTGGCGGCGGGAATGGCCATTAAGCCGCGTAAACGCAAATTCGGCAGTGTGGCCACCTGCGAGGCCAGCGCCGGGAGTGCGTCGAGACTGACGCCGGACTTACTGGTTTCACCGCTGACATTTATCTGTAAACACACGTTCAGAGGCGGTAAATCGGCGGGGCGCTGATTATTGAGTCGCCGGGCAATTTTAATTCGGTCTACACTGTGTACCCACTGAAACAACTGTGCAATGGCCTGGGTTTTGTTGGACTGGATCGGTCCGATGAAGTGCCATTGCAAATTCAGTTCGGCCAATTGTGTTATTTTGTCCTCGGCCTCCTGTAAATAATTTTCACCAAAGGCGTTGCCGACGCCAGGCAGAGCTAATGCCGTCAGCTCTGCCAGTTTATGTGCCGGGCGGGTTTTGCTCACGGGTAAAATCTGTACCGAGTCCGGCTCACGTCCGTACGTTTTTTCGGCAAGACGCACCCGTGCCACCAGCTTGTGCAAGCGTTGCTCGATGTCTGTCTTGCCGCAGAGGTGATTCTCAGGCATGGTCAGTTTGCTTTGATTTGCGGTATTTTATGCGACATGTGTCAATGTGCTGGAATATCAAGAATTCTACACTACCGGTCGTTATGAATTGCGATAGAGTGTGGTGTTATTAACCACCGACAACAAATATTCAATAAACCTCGTTTAAAAATAAACAGTAACGTATTGCGGGAGCCCCGATGGATATCTCTGAACTGCTGGCCTTCAGCGTCAAAAACAACGCCTCTGATTTGCATCTCTCTGCTGGAGAACCGCCGATGATTCGTGTCGATGGCGAAATTCGCCGCATTAATGTTCCCCCCATGGACCACAAAACTGTACATGCGTTGATCTACGACATCATGAATGACCGTCAGCGCAAAGATTATGAAGAATTCCTTGAGGTGGATTTTTCGTTTGAAATTCCTGATCTGGCGCGTTTTCGTGTCAACGCTTTTAATCATCAGCGTGGCGCAGGTGCAGTATTTCGTACGATCCCCAGCACTATCCTTAATTTTGAACAATTAGGTTGTCCGGCCATTTTTGCGGATATTGCCGAAACTCCGCGTGGTTTAGTGTTGGTTACCGGCCCAACCGGTTCGGGTAAGTCCACAACCCTGGCGGCCATGGTTGACTACAAAAACGATACCGACCACGGTCATATCCTCACTATCGAAGACCCGATTGAGTTTGTGCATAAATCCAAAAAATCGCTGATTAACCAGCGTGAGGTACACCGCCATACTCTGGGTTTCAATGAGGCCTTGCGTTCGGCGTTGCGTGAAGATCCCGACGTGATTCTGGTGGGCGAAATGCGTGATCCGGAAACTATCCGGCTGGCGTTGACCGCCGCAGAAACGGGTCATTTAGTGTTCGGTACGCTGCATACCAGCTCTGCGGCTAAAACCATTGATCGTATTATCGATGTATTTCCCGCCGCAGAAAAAGAAATGGTACGTTCCATGTTGTCGGAATCACTACGTGCAGTTATCTCGCAAACGTTAATGAAAAAAGTGGGTGGTGGCCGCATTGCTGCGCACGAAATCATGATTGCCAATCCGGCGATTCGTAACCTGATTCGTGAAGCCAAAGTGGCGCAAATGTATTCTGCGATCCAGACCGGGCAGGGCAGTGGCATGAAAACACTTGACCAGGATTTGCAGGCATTGTTGCAAAAAGGCGTCATTACCAAGCAGGAAGCCGCCTCCAAGGCGATGAATAAAGATACCTTTATATAATCCAAGTCCTAATAAGTGTGTGGATTTGTATAGCAATAAGTTGTTGATCTGTATGGCGATATGAGATTTTTTGGTTGTTGCAATCATGCGGGTTGGAAATATAAACCGCAGACAGGCCGGAAATGGTTATTAAATGTGCGGATCATTTTTTTATGCGCAGGCGTATAACTAGCGCAGACTTACTTTAGGGGGCAATCTTTATACTCATGGCGGCAAAACCATTTAATGTTATTCAGGATTTTCAGTCCTTACTGAAAAGGATGATCCGCAAAGAGGCTTCCGACCTTTTTCTCACAGCGGAACTTCCTGCCAGTTTCAAGATTAATGGTGAAATATCACCTGTTTCTGATGCACCGCTGAATGCAGATCAAGTGCGTAAACTGGCGCTTGCGCTGATGAATGAGCAGCAACAACGCGAATTTGAACATACCCTGGAATGTAATTTTGCCATTGATCCACCCGGTACCGGGCGTTTTCGCGTTAATGTTTTTCAGCAGAAAAACCATGTGGGTATTGTGTTGCGTCGTATCAAAACCGAAATACCCACCTTTGATGATTTACAGGTGCCAAACGCGCTGGCGCATTTATCCATGGCTAAACGTGGTCTGATTATTATTGTCGGTGCCACCGGTACGGGTAAATCCAGTACCCTGGCTGCCATGATTGGCCAGCGTAACCGCAACAGCCGTGATCACATTATTACCGTAGAAGACCCCATTGAATACATACATGAGCATGATGGCTGTATTATCACCCAACGGGAAGTAGGTGTTGACACTATCAGTTTCGAGGCTGCACTGCGCAATACTCTGCGCCAGGCACCCGATGTGATTTTGATTGGCGAAATACGCACGCGTGAAACCATGGAACACGCCATTGCCTTTGCCGAGACAGGGCATTTGTGTCTCACCACTTTGCATGCCAACAATGCCAATCAGGCATTGGACCGTATTCTCAACTTTTTCCCCAAGGACCGGCGCGAGCAAACCTTGCTGGATTTGTCGCTCAATTTGCGCGCTATTATTGGTCAACAACTTATTCCTACCCCGGATAAACAGGGTCGGCGGGTGGCTGTTGAAGTGCTCATTAATACGCCATTGGTAAGCCAGATGATTCGTGAAGGTAATGTCACTGAACTTAAGGATGTGATGAGCAAATCGAATCAGCAAGGAATGAATACTTTCGACCAGGCACTCTACGAACTCTACAAAACCAAGCAAATATCCTATGAGGCGGCCTTGCATCATGCTGACTCCGCCAACGAATTGCGGTTGATGATCAAACTGGGCCAGAAGGCTGGGGTTAAAAAAATGAGTGATGCTATGAATGGTGTAACCTTGGTAGGTGTTGATGATCGTTGATCATGCTGTGAAAGATAAAACCAGGATTTAAGTGTTTAGAATTTGTACCGTTTAACTGCCAGATACACCGTAAATTGAGATTTGATTATATTTTCTGATGGTTTCGCTCAGGAGTTTTAGCCCATGTTGTTCCAGCTTTTCGCGCGTCATCCTTTGTTGCCACTGATACTGAGTATCTCAGTGCTGTTTTTTATGCTCACGGCCTGTGGAAGTGGCAGCGGAAATGGAAAGCTGGGAAATGGGAGTAATAATGACGATGGTGGTGTCATTGGTCTGAGCCAGAAAGGTTCTACCAATAGCCACAACGACAGCCGACGGGGTGCAAGTTGTATGGAGTGCCACGTCAATGGTGGCTCAGGTACCGGGGCTTTTGTGACTGCTGGTACGTCCATTCAGGCAACAGGTGGCTATGTAGAATATTATGCAGATTTGGCTCGCACAGATTTGCGTGCAAGGCTTGAAGTCGATGCCTACGGGAACTTTTATACAGTGAACGCCATTGATCTTCTTACCCCCAACGTGAGCGGCTTGAGTCCGGGCGCTTATATCACTATTGTCATGCCCGGCGGGGCAACCCGCAATATGCCAGGGGCTGTCAGTCATACTTCTGCCAGTTGTAATGTATGTCACAGTGCGGGTGGGACTCAATCACCGCTTTAATACAGTAAAGAGCCGGGCAAAGTTACATGGGTGGAAACACGCTATTTGCATCAAACACCGGCCCATCCACACACACCCGTTTCATCGCCGGGCCGTTTGCCGTTTGCACTTCCACGGTACAACCGGCACATCCACCCACGGCGCAAGCCATAAACTCTTCCAGTGAAACCTGACACGGTAGACGATACTCCCGTGCCAGTTGCGCAACGGCTTCCAGCATAGGATGCGGCCCGCAGGCGAATACGGCGACTTCTTTGCGTTGTTCTGCTGATAAGGCATCCAGCCAGTGACGTGCAAGGTCGGTGACGTAACCTTCAAAACAGCCGGGATAACTTTGTTGACTGGCAAGACGAGAGGCAATACCCCAATCGTCCATCAGCGGCATGGCGGCGATGACTTCGGCAGGTATGCCGGGAACCATTATTTTCGATGGTTGGCTTTTAAACGGAAATGGCACTTCTGAGCCCATAATCACAAAGGGTTGATAGGCACCTTTTATTTCCTGCAGGGTGTCGGCTAAAAATACCATGGGCGGTATACCCACGCCGCCACCGATAAGCAATGGGCGTGAATGTTTCATCTGTGAGACAAACGGTTTGCCAATGGGCCCCATCACTGAAAGTTGCTCGCCTGTTTTACGTTGAGCCAGCAGGCGGGTACCGTCACCCAGCACCTTGAACAAAATATCCACCCAGCCTGATTTGGCATTGACGCGCATCAGCGATAACGGTCGGCGCATGGGCAGGGCCGGGTCACATTGAATATGCGCAAACTGGCCGGGCAGGGCATGTGCTGCCATTTCCGGCGCATGCAGGCGCAAAATAATCTGATCGCCTGCATGTTCCTGGCGTTCAAGAATGTTGGCATTTTCGACAAAAATGGTATCGCGGTGTGTCATGTGAGTTACGAGTTTCCAGGTTTACGTTGCGAGGAAAGAAATCAGCTCCTGGTGTTAAATACGATGTGTCCGGCTAACAAAGTATGTGTCACCCTGCCTTTGAATTCCCACCCGAGGAAGGGCGAATTGTGCCCCTGACTGGCCATGCTCTCTGTGGTGAATTCCCAGTATTGTTCAGGATCAAAGATACACACATCGGCACAATCACCAATGGCAAGACTACTGTTGGCGGCGACAATTTTCGCCGGATGACGGGTAAGGCAGGCAATGGCCGCAGACAAACTGAGCACCTCTTCGTCCACCAGACGCAGAGTGAGCGGTAACAGGGTCTCCAGCGCACTGATACCCGGCGCACTGGATGGAAATGGTGCGAGCTTGGCATCCGTATCATGGGGCTGGTGATCGGAACAAATAGCATTGATGGTGCCGTTCTTTAATGCGGTACGCAGACCATCACGATCTCGTTGGGTGCGCAAAGGCGGGCGTACATGACATTGACTGTCAAAATAACCAATGTCCATTTCCGTCAAAAACAGTTGATGTGCGGCCACATCCGCCGTCACGGACAGGCCGTCATACTGTGCGCGGGCAATCATTTTTACCGCGCGTTCGCTGGACAATTGACAAAAGTGAGCACGCACGCCGGTTTGCTCAACAAGCTGCAATTCACGCGCTACGGCGATGCTTTCCGCAATCTCTGGAATTCCCGGTAATCCCAGGCGCACACTCACTGCACCTTCGTGCGCGCAGCCACCATCGGCCAGCGACGGATCTTCGGCATGCAAAAAAACGGGCAAGTTCTGACTTGCGGCGTATTCCATGGCACGACGCATCACCTGAGTACTTTTTATCGCTGTGCGTGCATTGCTGACACCCACACAGCCAGCGGCTTTGAGTGCGCCCATTTCCGCCAGTTGTTTGCCATCCAGATTTTGCGTTAATGCGCCTAACGACAGCACCCGGGCAAAACCAGCCTGTATTGAGCGATGCCGAATCAGATCAACCACTGCCGGAGTATCCGCGACCGGGTCGGTATCCGGAGGACAAACTAATGTGGTGATACCTGATTTTGCGGCGGCGCGTGTTTCACTGGCGATGGTGGCTTTATATTCTTGACCGGGTTCACGCAGACAGGCGCGCAGATCCACCAGCCCGGGGCAAACAATTTGTCTGTTTGCGTCGATGCTTTGCCTCGCCTCAAAGCCTGCGGGCGCATCGCCCAATGCAATCACTTTGCCGGCGGCAATATGAATGTTGGTGATTTGATCCAGCCCGTTTGCCGGATCAACAAGGCGGCCACCCAGAATGGAAATTTTCATCAGGGTGCTCCTTCACTTTCTTTATCCATGGGCGGTCGTCCCAGCACCATGGACATGACTGCCATGCGTACGGCAATACCATTGCTGACTTGTTCGAGAATCACTGAACGTGGGCCGTCAGCAACTTCGGAGTCAATTTCCACACCACGGTTAATGGGCCCGGGATGCATGACCATCACATCGGTTTTGGCGACAGCCAGCTTTTTTTCAGTCAGGCCATAGTCCTGAAAATATTCCTGTTCGCTGGGTAACAGGGCGCCCTGCATGCGTTCCTTTTGCAGGCGCAGCATAATGACCACATCGGCGTTGTGCAGACCTTCTTTCATGTCGTGGTAAACATGTACACCCAGTCCCTCCACCTGAGAGGGAATCAGCGTTTTCGGTGCAATCACGCGCAGATCAGAAATGCCCAGCGTGGTGAGTGCATGAATCTGCGAGCGGGCTACCCGCGAGTGCATGATATCGCCGACGATGGCGACAGTGAGCGGTGCAAATTCGCCTTTGTGGCGGCGAATGGTAAATATGTCCAGTAACGCCTGGGTGGGATGCGCATGTTGGCCGTCCCCGGCATTGATGACGCTGATGTGCGGTGCGACATGTTGCGCAATTAAATGCGCAGCACCGCTGTCGCTGTGACGGACGACAAACATATCGCATTGCATGGCCTCCAGGTTTTGCAGCATGTCCAGCAGACTTTCGCCCTTCACTGTGGCCGAGGTGTTGATGTTGATCTTTAATACATCGGCTGACAGGCGTTTTGCGGCCAGCTCGAAGGTGGTCAGTGTCCGGGTGCTGGCTTCAAAAAACAGATTTACGATAGTTTTACCTCGTAGCAAAGGTACTTTGCGTACCTGCGCATTGCGTACCTGTTGGTCGCTGCTGGTGATGAAAGACTCGGCAGTATCAAGGATGTCCACAATCTGCTGACGCTTGAGGCCTTCAATGGTTAGCAGGTGGCGCAGACGACCTTGTTCATCCAGTTGCAGGTTGCGCCGTCTCACGGTGTTTCCACCACTTCCAGCTGTAACGGTTCGGGTCCGGTGAGTTTGACATGTTCGTGTTTGCTGAGTTGGATATGTTTGCCGACCACATCGGCCTGAATAGGCAATTCACGTCCACGGCGTTCGCCCAGCACGGCCAGGGTAACTGTTGCCGGTCGGCCATAATCAAAAATTTCGTTGAGTGCAGCGCGAATGGTGCGACCGGTGTGCAGAACATCGTCCACCAGAATAATGTGTGCATCGTCCACCGAGGTGGGCAGTTGTGAGGGTTTGACCTGCGGGTTCATACCGATGCGTGAAAAATCATCACGGTAAAACGAAATATCCAGTTGTGCCAGAGGTTGTTTGATGTCGAGCATTTGATGCAGGTGTTCCGCCACCCAGACACCGCCAGTGTGAATGCCAATCATCAGTGTATCTTCAATAGCGATATCGTGACGGAACTTATGACGCAGCTCTTCGGCGATTTGTGCGATGAGTTGTTGCATTGCCACCCTTTTTATTTTCGTGCCTGTTGCGCCATTAACCAGGATTCCAGAATGATTTTTGCCGCTACCTTGTCGATATCGGCAGCCTTAATCTTGCGCGATTTACCGTTGAGTTCCCGTTCCGCGTCCAGTGAAGACAGACGCTCATCCATAAAGTGGGCGGGTAGATTGTACCGTCCGCGTAACTGATTCCCAAATCGCTGCGCCCGGTAACTCAATTCGTGAAAGCTGCCATCCATATTTAGCGGCAAACCTACCACCACTTCGTCCGGTTGCCATTGTTCGATGAGCTTGCTGATGGTGTCCCAATCCGGTTTGCCATCATTGGCGCGCACGGTGAGCAGCGCCGATGCGGTGCCGGTGAGTTCCTGTCCCACGGCCACGCCGATGCGTTTCAGGCCGTAATCGAACCCCAACAAGGTGCGCACTTTTGCGCTGCCTGTGTTCTTGATCATTGCGCGGTTCATGCGTGTCCCACCGCGCCGGTCAGTTGATGAATGTCAATACCGATTAATGCAGCGGCGGCCTCCCAGCGGTTGTCCACTGCCGTCTCGAATAACAGTTTGCTGTCTGCCGGGCAATTCAGCCAGGCATTGTCACAAATTTCCGCTTCCAGCTGCCCCGCCCCCCAACCCGCAAAACCCAGCGCCACCAGGCTTTGTTCCGGGCCGTGCCCCTCGGCCATGGCGGTGATGATGTCATTTGATGTTGTGAGAAAGATATTGTCGGTTATTGGTAGAGTCGCCTCCCACTGGCTGCCCGACTGATGCAAGACAAAACCACGATCCATATCGACGGGCCCGCCACGAAACACGGGTTTTTCTGATAGTACAGTTTTGGGGGCTGTGTGTTTCATCTGCTTGATCAGCTCGCCTACCGTCAAGCCCACTGGCTGATTAATGACAATGGCCATCGCCCCATGCGGATTATGTTCACAGACGTAGGCAACACTGTGGAAAAAATTGGGATCCAGCAATGTGGGCATTGCGATGAGAAACTGATTTTTCAGATAACCGGATTCGGCCATGCGCCTAGTATGAAGCCAAGCAACAGTAGCCACAAGTTTTTGTTGTGAGTTTAGGAGGTGTTCTCCGGTTATTTTGCGGAAAATCGCTCACCGGCCTCAAATACCCAGGTGCGGGTAATGACCAGTTCATCCACGTCTTTGCGAATATCTTCAGAGAAACGCGCAAAGGGCGCTGCCAGACGCACGATGCGTATCGCACCGTCATCGAGAATTTTATGTCCTGATGACTGGCGGATTTTGATGGATTGAATGCTGCCATCCTTGTTGAGCGTTACCGCCATAATCAGACTGCCAGAGAGTTTGTTGCGCCGCGCCTCGTCGGGAAAGTTGATCCGACCAATACGCTCCACTTTGGCACGCCAGGATTCTTCGTAGCTGGCATATTTATATTCTTTGGTGCGTGCAGAAATATATTTGCGTTTGGGACGGTGGGCAAATACCCGCTGGGTCTGATCAATTTCGGCAGACAAGCGGGCAATTTCCTTACTGCGAGAAAGCAATTGCGCGGCGGTGAGATGTTGCTCCTGCTGCGGAGTGTTGAGACCTGCTGCTACTTTGCGCTCGGAATTGGCTGTGGTGAGTAATTCCTGTTGCTGTCGCTCGGACTGGGTGGCAATTTTTGTTTCCGGCACAAATTCCCGTACCTCGCCGGTCTCGCCCGTGGGCACCACAGGCACTTCCTGCGTGGATGGCCGTACTTTTTCTTCCGTATCCCCACCGCCTTCCTGATTGGCCTGAGCAAGAAAATCGGCGTCTTTGATTTCTTTGTCGCTACGACTCTGCACCAGGGTAACTTCCAGTCCGGGTAATTTTTGCAACGGTTGAGCGCGATCTTCACCACTGAAACTGATGCCGAGAATAATCAGGCTGTGCAGCACGATGGCAAAAAAGACGGTCAAGCTGAGGCGGTCCCCAGTGCTGATTTTGGGGCGCATAGGAGGCCGGGCGGGCGGGCGTGTTTGTGTTGCCTGGACAGTAGCCATGATTACGGGGTTGAGTGTTGTTGCATAATAGTTAGGCCGATTATACTGGATTGTCGCCGGGCGGGGGGCTATTCAACCGCGCTAGTATGGTGCGGGTTAACAGTCCGCTGACAATGCCCAGCACGGCGGCCAGTGTCATCAACAGAGGATACAGGGTTAACAAACCGGAATGCGGCACAAAAACCGCGTAGGCTACCCAGAATTGTCCGCTCATATGCGCCAAGGCAGCTGCTACCCCGTAGCCCATTGGCCCAACGGCCCAGCCTGGCAGAGCACGGGAGAGGGCAAATAGCAGGCCCAACACGGCGACACTGGCCAGGGCACCGGCGGCTGACAGAAAAAATGTGGGAGATAAAAAAGTGCCTATCAAAATACTGCCTACCAACACTCGCAATAGTGACACCCAAGCCGCCATCCGCCATCCGTAGCGACACAATACAACCAGTGTCACCACGTTGGCCAACCCTGGTTTAATGCCGGGAAGGGGGCTGGGTAAGGCGCTCTCGGCGATGTGAATGGTGATTGCCAGCGCAGCAAAACCAGCGATGAGGTAGTCGTCGCGGGTGGTTTGGAGGGTGCGGGCCATGATTTTTTATCAAAATAAAGTATAGGGTTAATGCAGGCTAAAAATTTATCGCATCAAAACGGGGGTCACTGCCTAAAATCTGTAAGCTCACCTTGTTCGGCAGGCAGATGGCTACTTCACCGCCCTGGTTGAGCCAGCCGGTGTGTACACAAAGCTGGTTAGGGCAGGGGGAATTTACGAAGCGTACCTGACCATCACGTACCTGGATATGACTATGGCCCAGCGGTCCTGGTACGTCGAGATCCTGATTCTGAAACAGGTCGAGCCGCGCCCAGCGTTTGCCATTCACCAGCACCACGGCTTCGGCACCGTGGCCATCTGCCTGCCAGAATATCGTGTACACACTCACCAGCAGCGTGGCTGCCAGTAACCACACCACGGCATCGCCCCGGCTGAGTTTTACCCAATTCATAATGCTGCGCTGATACGAATCTCAGGGCGGGTCCGTTCGTTATCAGCAGATGGTATAAAATAAATGCGCTCGCGAATACCGGGCGTCAGTTGTATTTTGCCCTCGTCATCCACCAGCATCACGCCACTGACCCCCATGGCACGCGCCACAGGTAACCAGTCCTTTTCATCCGGGCCCGCTACAAACAATGCCGTGGCTGCGGCATCAGCAAGATCCGCCTGTCGGGCAAATACGGTTACCGAACTCAAACCCTGAGCCGGATAACCGCTACGCGGGTCGATGATGTGGTCATAACGTGTACCCTGCCAGTCAAAATAACGCTCGTAATCGCCGGAAGTGAATATGCTCTCATCACCCTCGACTTCCACCGAAGCCAGGATGCCTGCTTCCCGTGGATGACGAATGCCCACCCGCCAGGGGCGATCACCGTGACGACCAATGGCGCGCAAGTCACCGCCAGCATTCACCACCGCGTTATTAATGTCTAACTCACGTAGCACATCAATGGCACGATCCACCGCGTAACCCTTGGCGAAGGCACCAAAATCCAGTTTTAGTGCCGGATTGGCGGTTTGTATCGTGAGGCCATTCAAACGGATATCGTCCATGCCAGGTTGCTGGTCAAGAATGGCTCGAATGGCTTCGGCGCTGGGCGGTGGGCCTTTGGGGGGATCGTCGCTGGCAAATCCCCACAATGCGGTGAGTTTGCCAATGGCCGGATTAAACAGGCCGTTGCTGCGCCGGGATAAATCACTGCTGCGCTGAATCAATGGCAGAAGAGAGGGCGGCAGGGTAAATGATTCGCCGCTGGGCAGTAGTTGGTTGACCCGTCCCAGCGGACCAGGGTGCCAGGCATGCCAGGCGTTGTGCATGTAATCAAAATCATCGGCCAGGCGTGCCACGGCCAGGCGACCCTGAGCCTCCTCCACATCCCAGAGTTTTACGTCCACCACGGTACCAAATACCAGCAATTGCTCGTGATAAGCAACGGGCTTGTGATCACAGGCCGCCAGGAAAGCCAGGATAAATATCAGTAAAATGTGCCCAAGTGTTTTGATCATGCGTTTAATTTACGCTCAATGGCATCCATTAGCTGCCCGCCGATATCCAGTCCGTAAAGAGTGTCCAGCTCACGAATACAGGTGGGGCTGGTGACGTTTACCTCGGTGAGAAAATCACCGATGACATCCAGGCCCACAAACATCAGCCCCATAGCTTTAAGGCGGGGTGCCACTTGTGTACAGATCCAACGGTCATGCGCACTAAGCTCAACACCGACACCGGTACCACCTGCTGCCAGATTGCCGCGTGTTTCGCCCTTGGCGGGTACCCGCGCCAGCGCATAGGGGACAGGTTCTCCGTCCACCAATAAAATACGCTTGTCGCCTGCGCTGATCTCGGGAATATACCGTTGGGCCATGGCATATCGACTGCCATGTTCTGTAAGGGTTTCAAAAATCACGCCGACATTAGGATCATCGTCACGTACGCGGAAGATGGAGGCACCACCCATGGCGTCCAGTGGTTTGATGATAATATCGTTGTGTTCGGCCAGAAATGCATGCAAGCGGGTTTGCTCACGGGTGACCAGTGTTGGCGGCGCACACTGCGGAAACCAGGTGCTGGCCAGTTTTTCGTTGGCTTCGCGCAAGGCCTGGGTACGGTTTACCACCAGGGTGCCTCGCGCTTCGGCCAGAGCCAGCATCTGTGTGGCGTAAAGATATTCGGTATCAATAGGCGGGTCTTTGCGCATCAACACCACATCCAGTTCAGCCAGTGGCCGGTCTTGCGGTTCGCCCAGACTGAACCAGTCATCGTTGTTGTCGCGCACGACCAGCTCGCGCAAACGAGCACAGGCCTGCCCGTTACGCAGATACAAATCATCCATTTCCAGATATTGCAACGTCCAGCCACGCGCCTGTGCCGCCAGCGCCATGGCAAGACTGCTGTCTTTTTGTGGTTTGATGGCGGTAATGGGGTCCATCAATAAAGCGAGCGTTGTCATTGAATGATTTGTTTGTTTTTAAAGCACATTGATTAAAAAAACACCACTTTTGTTTTGAAAATAAGTTATAAACGGTTGTTGTGACGGGAAAATGCCGTTTCCCACAAAAAAATGATTGGCCTTTAAGTATCCGTAACCCTGGCCGATAGTTTGCATGAGCTGCCCGCCTTGCCAATATAGTCTTGAGTGGCAGGCACTTATGGATTGTACTTGAATAATGTGATAAATAAACGGGACAATGCCTTTGATTTAACAGGCGAGTTCCCGGCAGTGCATCTCGTCAACGCAACGCGCGTATGAAGTGCCTGACCAGGAACCATTAATTTCCCGTCAACCCCTAAGGGGTGCGATAATGGAAGCCAGCCTGCAAATGGCTTTTTCCTTACAATACATTTTCTGGGTTTAGACGGCGCGACTAAAATGTGCTGCCTTGGACTCACGAGAGACTGCAACCCAATCATTAGAGGTGGAGTGGTGCCGAGCGATACAGAAGAAACCAGCCTGGAAGGCGTCAAAGTGATGGTCATTGATGACAGTAAAACCATCCGCCGTACGGCAGAAACGCTGCTGAAAAAAGCGGGTTGTGCGGTGGTCACTGCGACGGATGGTTTTGAGGCATTGGCAAAAATTACCGACCAAAACCCGGATGTCATTTTTGTTGATATCATGATGCCACGCCTGGATGGCTATCAAACCTGCGCACTGATCAAAAAAAATCATAACTACAAGAATACCCCTGTGATTTTGTTAACCAGTAAAGACGGCTTGTTTGACCGGGCCCGTGGGCGCATCGTCGGTTCTGACCGTTATCTGACAAAGCCCTTTACCAAAGATGAGTTGTTAAGCGCCATAAAAGAACATTTGGCAGAACATCAATAACATGCAAGGGTTATTACTTTTTGTTCCGCTTTGCATGTTCGACTAAACATTGAAACCCGGAGAGGCATTCCATGGCAAACATCCTGATCGTAGATGATTCACCCACTGAAATTCATGTATTGACTTCCATGCTGGAAAAACATGGCTTTTCCATTGCGACGGCCAGTTGTGGTGAAGAGGGCGTGGACAAAGCCAAGACAGGTAAGCCTGACCTGATTCTTATGGACGTAGTGATGCCTGGCATGAATGGCTTTCAGGCCGCACGCCAGATTTCCTCAGATTCAGAAACCAGTGACATCCCGATTATTATTGTCAGCACCAAAGGCCAGGAAACGGATAAAATGTGGGGTCTGCGTCAAGGTGCAAAAGATTATGTAACCAAGCCCGCCAATGAAAAAGAGCTGATCAGTAAAATCAACAGCTTGCTTGGCGTCTGATTGTCCATCACGACGAATACCGGAAACGTGGATAACAAAATACATCCCTTTGATCTCCTGCAAGCGCTGGAGGAACAAAGCAAAAATAATGCAAAAGGTTTACCGCAGCAAACTGAAACCCGTGCCCTGTGGAGTGGCATCGGTTTTCGTCTTGGTGATGTTGAGATGGTTGCACCACTTACCCAGGTTAACGAAATTTTGCATTTCCCGAATCTGACATTGGTGCCAGGTACTTTGCCGTGGATAAAGGGGCTCGCTAACATTCGCGGCACATTGTTGCCGGTTGTGGATTTACAAAATTATTTGGGGCAGCCTGCTATTCATTTGCAGCAGCAGTCACGTATTCTGGTCATTAATCAGGGTGAATTGATTGTAGGCTTGCTGGTTGATGAAGTCACTGGTTTGCGCCATTTTGATCCGGAAGATCGGGTAACGCGCATTCGGAAAATGCACCCGGCAATGAAAATACATATTCGTGGTGCATTCAAACAAAATGAAAAAATCTGGCATTTATTTGATATGTCTACACTGATCGAAGATCCACAGTTCTATAAGGTCGCAGTTTAACAGTTACGTAACAATAAATTACATTACCTATAACACACACAGTCTCATATTGAACGCCAAAATTTATGGGGCCAGGAGCCGAGCACGATGAAAACAGCATCTGATTCAAAATTTTCCGCAGACACAGGCCTACTGCTACTGGGTGGGACGCTCCTGATCCTGTTGGCACTGGCTGCCGCAACATTCTTTTACGTCGGAACACAAACTGATTACGATAAAGAATACATCAGTCTGGCGGGTGAGCAGCGTGTTCTCTCACAAAGTATTGTGAAAAATGCTGTGGAATCATCCAGTGCCACGGTATCGGCATTCCGGCTTTTAAAGCAGACCCGCAATCAATTTGAAAACAACCTTAACCTGTTGCGTGATGGGAATCCTGAAACCGGCTTACCTCCCTCCCCAGCTACAGCGCAGGACAATTTGGCAGCAGTCGAAGCACTCTGGAAAGTTTTTGGTAAAAATGCTGATACTGTTCTACGCGCTGAAGGCACTATTCGCATGTTGAGTGAATTTGTTGGTGCGGTGAATGAAACCATGCCCAATTTGTTGGCGCTTTCTGATGAAGTGGTTAGCTTGATGATTGAAGCTGGTGCGAACTCCAGCCAGATTTACATTGCCAGTCGCCAACTTATGTTGGTGCCACGTATTTCAGTTAACGCAAACAAAGTGCTGGCAGGTGGAGCAGGTTCTTCTGCGGCAGCTGAACGTTTTGGTCGTGATGCTGCGTTGTTTGGCCGGGTGCTGGACGGTATGTTAAAAGGTAACCGCAAAATGAATATACGCCGGGTGTCTGACCCGGATGCGCGTGAAAAATTGAAAGAAGTGGCGGAGCAATTTGAAACCGTCCATGAATTGGTTGGCCGCATTCTTGAACAAACTCCGGCACTGTTTGAGGCGCAAAAAGCGTCAAGTGATATGGCGGCAAAAAGTGAAGCTTTGCTCAATGCCACTACGGAATTACGTAACACCTATACCCGGTTAGGCAATGAGCGCTTTGTAACTAATACGACAGGTAATCTGTTGAGTGCGGCCGCGTTGTTCATTCTTATCTGGCTGGGTGTTAAAATACAGGCAGATACCCGTAAGCGTTTGACGATAACGGCGCAGCAAAACAAACAAAACCAGGATGCGATCATGCGGCTCCTGGATGAAATTGGTGATCTTGCCAATGGTGACCTCACAACCTCCGCCACAGTGACGGAAGACATCACCGGCGCTATTGCAGATGCTATCAATTATACCATTGATCAGTTACGTCGATTGGTGTCGACCATTAACGAAACGACGGTGCAGGTATCGTCTGCTGCACAGGAAACACAAGCGACGGCCATGCATCTTGCTGAGGCCAGTGACCATCAGGCGGAGCAGATAACCGCCGCGTCTGCTGCTATTAATGAGATGGCCATTTCCATCGATACAGTATCCGGTAATGCTTCCGAATCTTCGGAAGTGGCAACACGTTCTGTGGATATTGCGAAAAAAGGTGCTGCCGCTGTGCAGGATACCATTCGTGGTATGGACACAATTCGTGAACAAATCCAGGAAACCTCAAAACGTATCAAACGCCTGGGAGAAAGCTCGCAGGAAATCGGTGATATGGTTGAGCTGATCAATGACATTGCTGACCAAACCAATATTCTTGCTTTGAATGCTGCTATACAGGCTGCGATGGCCGGTGAGTCGGGTCGTGGTTTTGCGGTGGTTGCCGATGAAGTGCAGCGACTTGCTGAAAAATCCACTGATGCGACACGACAGATCGAAGCCCTGGTGAAAACCATCCAATCCGATACCAATGAAGCGGTTGCCTCCATGGAGCAGTCCACTACACAGGTGGTGGAAGGGGCCAAACTTGCACTGAATGCCGGTGATTCACTGGCAGAGATTGAAGGGGTGTCAACCCATCTGGCTGATCTTACTACATCCATTTCAGATTCTGCGCAGCAACAGGCCACGGCTGCTTCCAGTATCTCGGAAAGTATGAATGTTATCCAGGAGGTTACTACGCAAACATCGGCGGGTACCAATGAAACATCGGCATCCATCGGTAATCTGGCAGACTTGTCGAACGAGCTACGCAAATCGGTAGCCGGCTTCAAATTGCCGGATTAATCGGTATCAGTACCTTGCGACTTATCCCGATTAAACGGTCATGTTTTATATGAAGCCGAATATGGAATATCTACCCGGTTATGAAGAACTGGTGGTTAAGCGTCTGCCGCAAATGGAGCCTGAACAGTTCCAGCAATGGGCTGTTTTGTTGAAAAACCGCACGGGCATGCGTTTACCCGATAATCGTATTTCATTTTTAGTCACCAATCTTGGCATGCGCATGCGTGCGTTGGGGATTAATAATTTCCAGACCTATTTTGATTATGTGCAAAATGGGCGCGAAGGTGCGATTGAATGGGATCAGCTAGTGCATCACCTCACCGTGCATGAAACCCGCTTTTTGCGGCAGGAAAGTGTGCTTGCGCTGATTTGCGAAAAATATTTGCCGCTTCGACATGATGAGTGTGCAGCTTCACCTGTTACCATCAATGTCTGGAGCGTAGGCTGTTCCACGGGTGAAGAGCCCTATAGTATTGCCATGGCTGTTGATGATCATATGCGACAACTCGACTGCCAGTATTACCTGGGTGTTACCGCCAGCGATATCAGCCGCAGTGCCTTGGCGCACGGGCGCAAAGGTATTTATACCCGCCAGCAAATTAAAGCCATAGAGCCAGAATGGCTCAATAATTATTTTACCGTTACCGAAGATGACAAGTTTCAGGTTAATGAAGAGCTGCGGAAACGTGTTTGTTTTAATCATTTGAATATTCTTGATATCGGTGCAGCACCCATTGGCAAAATGGATATTATTGTCTGTCAGAATTTGTTGATTTATTTTGACAAAGAGCAGCGTATTGATATTGCCAATACCCTGGCCGACCATTTACAACCCGGCGGTCTGTTGATACTCGGTGTAGGTGAATTACTGAATTGGGAACATCCCGATGTCACACGATTCACTTACGCAAACACCTTGGCCTTCAAACGCCAACAAAACATTCTTGATGGCCACGACGGTCTCGACGCATAGGCGCGCAAAATCATTATGGGTGAACAACTCGATTACACCACACTGGCGTGGGTCAAAGATGAAATCCAGGAAAGCCTGAATCAAACACATCAGGCGCTGGAAGCGTTTATCGAAGATACCAGTGACACTACGCAAATCCGTTTTTGTGCAACCTACTTGCACCAGATTTACGGTACCCTGCAAATGGTGGAAATCTACGGTGCAGCATTGCTCGCCGAAGAAATGGAAAAAGTCGCCAATGCGTTGCTCAATGGACAAATCACCCAGCAGCAGGATGCTTTTGAGGTGCTGATTCGTGCCACGCTGCAATTGCCCGCTTATCTTGAGCGCCTGGAAAATGGCCACCCTGATTTACCGGCTGTGTTGACGCCTCTGCTTAATGATATGCGTGCGGCACGAGGTGAACCGCTGCTCAGTGAAAATGCCTTCTTTTCGCCTGATTTAGAAATATTGCCGCCTGAAAAAAGGCTTGTGCCGGGAAAAAGTTATCCGGAAATACAAAGCTACGCAAAAAAACTGCGGCCTATTTATCAGCTTTCATTGCTTGGTGTGTTGCGTGACAAAGACCCTGCGGGCAGTCTGAAAAAAATGGCCGCCGTGTTACGTGAATTACAAAATGCCTGTCACTCTGTTGCTGCTCAACGTCTTTGGTGGGTTGTGGGAGGGATTGTTGAATCACTTATTGATAACGGTTTGCAAAACAGTTCTGCATTGAAAGTGTTACTGGGCCAGGTTGACCGCGAAATCAAACGGTTGATAAAAAATGGAGAATCTGCAATTGATACCGCTGAATCTTCTGACCTGATTAAGAATTGTCTTTATTATACGGCTACTGCCAGATCGACGGGTCCGCGTGTTACCACGTTGAAGCAGGCCTTTAATCTCGAAAAGTTATTACCTTATAGCGGTTCAATGGAACAGGCTGAGGATGAACTCAAGGGTTCAACAGCTGATATTATGGACAGTGTTTCCGCTGTGCTTAAAGATGATTTGTTGCACGTAAAAGATCAGCTGGATATTTTTGTACGCAATACTGAACGTGAAACCAGTGAGTTATCACCACTGGCCGAAAATCTGGCACGTACCGCTGATACTCTGGCTATGCTCAGTCTGGGTGATTTGCGCAGAGTAATACAGGGCCAGGTTACACATCTCCAGAAGCTTGTTGAAAATGGCGAAGACCCTGCCGATGCTGATTTAATGGAAGTTGCCAGCGCATTGCTTTATGTCGAGTCCTCTCTCGATTCTTTAAAAGAAACCAAGCAAACACATACTGAAACTGATGCGCCGGATCTTACCGTCAATGACGATGCAGATTCTCCCGAAGTGTTGTTGCCACGCACCGAACAAGTGCAAATAACCAAGCTGGTTATTAAAGAAGCCAAATCGGCACTTACTGATGTCAAAGAAGGTTTCAATACCTTTGCAGTTGAGCCCAACCAGTTTAATGTTATTGCCGAGGTTCCTGCAAAGCTTGCACAAATTCAGGGCGCACTGGCAGTAATGAATCTTGAACAGGCGGCAAAATTATTGGGCGCTGCCAATGCCTTTATCCGTGAAGATGTGATTGCTGCGCAAGTTCATCCTGATTCTGCAAAGCTCGATAATCTTGCCGATGCCATCACCAGTATCGAATATTATCTGGAAGCCATTGAGGAAGGTCGCGGCCAGCCTGAAAGTGTGCTGGCGGTTGCAGAAATCAGTGTGGAACAATTAGGCCACCCCGTTGAATCTGTTTCTGCACTTATTAATGTTGAAACAGATGTCGTGCCAACTGAAAATAAGCCTTCGGGTTCAGTCAGCAGCCCATCGCTTGAGTCAGAAATCCCCATAAGTGATGATCCCAACCGAACACAGAAACTGGTGATGGACGCATCATTTTCGAATGTTTCCAGCGAAACAACGCAAGAAATTATCTCCCCTGGAAAGGTTGCGCCGGAAAATCTGGTAGCAACAGAGGAAGCATTGGCTGACATCGAGGAATATCAGGAAGAAAATATCGACGAAGAAATTCTCGAAATTTTTGTGGAAGAGGCTGACGAAGTGCTTGGCACTATGACGGATTGCCTGCATGCCTGGCGTGCCAATAATGATGATACAAAATCATTGGAAACCCTGCGTCGTTCTTATCACACCATCAAGGGCAGTGGTCGCCTGGCAGGTGCCATGGTGATGGGTGATTTTGCCTGGTCCATTGAAAGCCTGCTTAATCGGGTGTTGGACAATAAAATTGTGCCCGGCCCTGGCATGTTTACCTTGCTGGATAAGGCAGAAACGGTTGTTCGCGGGTTACTGGCACACCTGAAAAAAGAAACGGATATGCGTCCACCTGTCAAGGCGCTGGCCGCACAAGCTGATGCTATGAGTAATGGTAGTGAATTCAATGTTAACGACATTGTCTCAGTGTCCATACCAACGGTAATAAGTACTACGGACGATATTGGTGTGTCGCCAAGTGAAATTGAAGCGGCACCACCTGTTCAAGATGAAGAACTGTCACAGTTTGATCAGGACATCGTACCGGAAGAAGATTTGCTGGCAACTTTGGATCTTCCTTTAGCAGATGAAAGCCAGTCACTCGATGTTTCCGTTTCTCCCGAAGATGATGCGCTCATCTCCGGGGAGATGCCTGAGGTTGATGATGCACTTTCATTGGAGAGTTCTATCAGCGAGTTGGAGGATATCGCGCTTGAACTCACACCTTCAGCAGAGCTGGATGAAGTCTTTACCGAAGAACTTGACGTTGCTCCGGTGCGCGAATCGGCTCTTGTCGAAGTCTTTCAGAAAGAAACCACAACGCATATCAGTGCCATCCGGGAGTTTCTATCTAATGCCGGTGGCAATGAAGCCGTAGTGGATGACGATTTACATCGTGCCTTGCATACTCTGCATGGCAGCGCACGCATGGCTGATGTCATTTCTATTTCTGAACTCAGTGAGCCTATGGATCGACTGATTCGGGCAATGCATGAGCGAGCACTTCCGCTGGATAGTGCGGGACAAAATCTGCTCCGCCAGATTGCGGATGCTATCGAAACTGTTGCAATTACTTTTGCTGATACGGCTTTTGTTGCACCGGATCAGTCTGATTTGTTGAGCCAGATCGCTGCTTTGCATGAAACGGTTTTGGCCACTCAAGCACCCGAAACACCGAACCTGGATAATTTTGTTACAGCGGCAGCAGCGCTTAATGATACTGATGATGAAGATGCTGAACTCATTACGATTTTCACCGAAGAGGCTGATGAAATTCTAGCCAGTACCGACGGCCTGATGCAACAGTGGGTTTCCTCCAGTGACGGTGACCACGCTGTACTCATAGAATTACAGCGTGCGCTACACACCCTGAAAGGGGGGGCACGTTTGGCCAATATCTTTTCCGTCGGTGATTTAGCGCATGATCTGGAATCTCTTCTGGAAAATATCACGGAGCACCGCTTGCCTGCCTCAGAGGGATTCCCGGATTTGGTGCAACAGGGTCTTGACTGGTTGGTGCTTGCTATTCAGCAGGTGCGTAATGGCGATATACCGGAAGATCCCAGCGAGTTACGTGCGCAAATTATCCGTCTGGCAACGACAGCAGAGGCTGGGGAAAGCCAGTCAATTAAAGACGATAGTGACATTATTCTTATTGATGAAACTGTGGTTGATAAGAGTGATGATGATTTATTGCCTGAAGAAGAAAGCATCAATGAATTAATAATTTCTGCCGATGATACTTCCCCGGCCGAGTTACCCGAAAGTGCTTTTGAAGAGCTGGTTGATGAGGCTGTCGATGTAAATAATGTTGCCAGCACTGAACCGGAAGCGGTTTCCGCAGCAGTCGATGTGGATTACGACCCGGATCTGCTCGAAGTGTTCCTTGAAGAGGCCGATGAATTACAGGAAAGCACGGAAAATGCCCTGCAAAAATGGGTAGCTCAACACGATCAGCTTGACCATGTTGCCGAGTTGCAACGTTTGTTGCACACCCTCAAAGGTGGTGCCCGTATGGCCAACGTGCCGGCGGTGGGTGACCTCGCTCATGCGATGGAATCCCTGCTGGAACGTATTGCTGATGGACGTATTGAACCCCTGTCCGCACATATCGATGTGATTCAAGCCTGTCATGATTGGCTGATTACGGGCCTGGAAACGGCACGTAAACTACAGCCCACTGCCACGCCGACCGGTTTGCTCGGGCAGCTTGAGGCTGCGATTAGTGGTAAACCTTTTGAAGCTTCTGTTATTGCCGAAGCCGATGTTGAAACAAAAATTAAAACAGAAACGAATCTACCGGAAACCTCCGCAACACCAGCGACGACTGCGGAAGAAATGGAAGAGCTGACGGAAAGTATTTCGCTTGATCAGGTGGGCAAGGAGAGCGAGGCCACAAAAAAAGTGGTCACAAGCGATGAGCAGGTGCGAGTACGGGCAGACTTGTTGAACAATCTGGTTAATTATTCGGGTGAGATCAATATTTATAATTCTCGTATTACCCAGCAACTGGGAGCCTCGCGCTTTAACCTTGCAGAATTGGATCAAACCGTGTTGCGTTTACGGGAGCAGCTGCGCAAATTTGAAATCGAAACTGAAACTCAAATCATGTATCGGCATGAGACCACCTCTACTGATACGGAGGACTTTGATCCACTGGAAATGGATCGTTTCTCCACTATGCAACAGCTTTCCCGGGGCATGGTGGAAAGCCTTGGGGATTTAACCAGCATTCAGGCGCTGCTGGACAATTTGTCCAGTGAAACGGATGTGTTGTTGCTGCAACAACAACGTGTCACCAGTGAACTGCAAGAAGGATTGATGCGCACCCGCATGATTTCCTTCTCCAGTGTGTTGCCACGTTTGCGTCGTATTATGCGTCAAACGTGCAAAGAGATTGGTAAAGATGCGGACTTGCGCGTGACAGGTGATGAAGGTGAGATTGATCGTACTCAACTTAATCGTATTGTACCCGCACTGGAGCATATTCTGCGTAATGCTATCGGTCACGGTCTGGAAATGCCGGATGATCGTGCTAAAGCTGGCAAGCCCGCCAAAGGTAATGTGCATATTGCTTTTACACATGAGGGCTCCGAGGTAGTGCTGGCCATTTCGGATGATGGTGCTGGCATTAATCTTGAGGCATTGCGCAAAAAAGCGATTGAAAAAGGCCGCATGTTAGCCGATGCTAATTTAAGCGACTCTGAAATCATGAAGTTCATTCTCGAGCCCGGTTTCAGCACTGCCGAAGAAGTTACCCAGGTTTCCGGTCGTGGTGTTGGTCTGGACGTGGTGAATACCGAAGTCAAACAGTTGGGCGGTACTTTACATATTGATTCCGAAGCGGGCAAGAGCACTACGTTTACTCTGCGTTTACCGCTTACCGTATTGGTCAATCAGGCTTTGATGGTGCAAGTGGCGGATGCAACCTATGCCATTCAATTACCTAACATTGAACATGTAGTGCGTGTTGGCAGTGACGAGCTGTTGCCATTGATTGGCGATGAAAAAAGGTACTTTGAATATGCTGGACAGCAATACCAGTACCTAAATCTTGGTACGGTATTGCAGGGTACACCACCACAACTACCGGCAAAGCGTCAACGTGTACCGCTAATGCTGATACGTGTTGCCGAGCATCGTATTGCGCTGCATGTAGATAACCTGCTGGGGCGGCAGGAAATCGTGATTAAATCTGTGGGACCACAATTGAGCACCGTGAGTGTATTGTCCGGTGCGACTATTTTGCCCGACGGACAAGTCGCATTGATTCTTGATATCGGTAATCTGGTGCGCTCCGCTCTGGCACAACAGCATGGTCAGACTGTGCCGTTAATGCCGAGTATTGAAGAAGCCGCAGCAGCAGAAAAACAGATGCCGACAGTGATGATTGTCGATGATTCCATTACCGTGCGTAAGGTTACCGAGCGCCTGCTGAAGCGCTATGACTACAATATTATTACTGCCAAAGATGGTGTTGATGCGCTCACGGTGATGCTTGAGCAAACCCCCGATATCATGTTGCTGGATGTCGAAATGCCACGTATGGATGGTTATGAACTTGCGACGACGATGCGTAATGATGAGCGCCTGAAAACAATACCCATAATCATGATTACCTCTCGTACGGGCGACAAGCATCGTCAGCGTGCCTTTGATATCGGTGTTAACCAATATATGGGCAAACCCTACCAGGAACAGGAACTCATCGAAAATATTCGTATTCTTATTGACGTTAAACAACATTAAGAGCGCCTTGTTTCAATGTCTGATGCCATGAATCATTCAGCCACCCGGGTTGCGATTCTTGCCACCTCGGAAAAAACACAGCAACGGCTTGCATCATTGTTGAAAGATGCGGGATTGAATGTTGTCGCGCATGAGTTGCCTGGCGACGGATTTTTAGCTCAACTGGAAAATGCATCACCAGATGTATTATTGGTCGATTTGAGTGAAGAAAATGGTGCTGAAACCGATGTGATAGATACTCTTCTTGATTACGATGCACTGCCCATTTTTTTTAATGACAGCAGTCCCGCTGGTGGTGGTGCCAATGCGCTGTGGGCCAAAAAACTTGCACGTAAATTATCGGATATTGCGACACGCCATGAGCCTGTGATTGAGCCTGTCGGTAAACCGGAAATGACAGAAGGGACACTGGATACCCTGCAAACGTATAAATCAACGGCCTCCGTTGATGTAATAATGGACGTTGGAGCCGTGAGCATTGAAGCGGCCATCGAGGAATCAACGGTTTCTGATGGCGTCACAATTCCCATTGAAAAGCCTAAAGGTGCGGCTGTTAATATTTGGGTGCTTGGTGCTTCGTTAGGCGGGCCGCAGGCGGTACGCCAGTTTCTTGCAGCGGTTGAAGAAGATTTACCCGTCGCGTTTATTCTGGCCCAGCATATTGGCGCTAATCATATTTCCCTGTTGGCAGAGCAGCTCAACCGCGTCACACCTTTTGTTGTTTTGGCGGGTCAGGCCGGACACCTGATCCGACATCATGAAGTGATTCTTACACCAGCTGATAAAGATATAAAAATTACCGAAGATGGTTATCTTTCTCTTACGCCTGCGATGGAAAATGCCATTTACTCCCCCAGCATCGATAATGTTATGGGTGCGGTGGCCAGCCACTATGGCAGCATGGCGGGTACTATTGTGTTTAGCGGCATGGGTGATGATGGTGCTCGTGGCTGTGAAGCGATGGCACGGCATGGTGGTATTGTTTGGGCGCAAGATGTCGATAGCTGCGTGATCAGCAGCATGCCAGACCAGGCACGTAAAACCAATACGGTAACTTTTAGTGCTAATCCACAAGCCCTGGCGGAAAGGCTTTACCAGTATTACCGTGATTAACTGATTCAAATTTTTAGCGACCAGAGAATAAGAGCATGATACAGACAGATGAAAAAAGCAGTGTTATTCGTGCCCAGCTGATTCCGCTTTCGAATATGACTATCGTATTGCCGAATACCTGCATTGCGGAAGTTATCAGCCTGAGTGAATTGAATCCGGTGAAAAAGACACCCCGATGGTTTTTGGGCATGATGAATTGGCGTGGTGTGCGTATTCCTGTCATTTCTTTTGAAGCAGCCAATAATATTGCCAGCAATATGCCAATGCACAATGTGCGTGCCACAATACTCAATGGCATTAGTGGTAATGATAAATTGCCTTTTTACGGTATGGTGTCACAGGGTATTCCCAGGCTCACAAGGCTGGATAAATCCACTATCAGTGTGATTGAAACACCGGAACAAAAACTTCCGTTGGCCAGCGAGCAAGCTCAACTTGCTGATATCACAGTGGTAATTCCTGATCTCAATAAAGTTGAGGCATTACTGGCAACAGAGATCAGAAAAATAAAATAATCTTTCAGTGTCTGCTTGCTGCGGCAAGACACAAAAGGCAACGTGCTATACCTGTTTTGATATCATTAAAACAAATCGGCATTGATCCACATATGTACGCCAATGCTGGCGATATAACCCAAGGCAATGACAGGTGCCCATTTGAGGTGGGAAAAAAAGGTATATTGGCCGCGTGCCTGACCCATCAGGGCCACTCCGGCGGCTGAGCCGATGGACAGCAAACTGCCACCGACGCCAGCAGTCAAGGTCACCAGTAACCACTGGCCAGTGGACATGTCTGGATTCATGGTGAGTACAGCAAACATCACCGGGATATTATCGATGATGGCCGACAATACACCGACGGCAATATTGGCATTGGTTGCACCCCACTGGGTGTACATCATTTCCGAGGTGAGCGATAGATAGCCGATAAATCCCAGTCCGCCCACGCACAACACCACGCCGTAAAAAAATAACAAGGTGTCCCATTCGGCGCGCGCCACTTTGTTGAAGACATCGAAAGGCACTACCTCACCCATGCGAGCGTTATTGTTGTTGCTCTCGTCGAAATGCGCAGTTTTTTTCAGAAAATAACCAAATAGCTGTAAATAGCTCAGGCCCGTGAGCATGCCGATTACTGGCGGCAGATGTAGAAAGTTATGGAAGCTGACGGCGGTGGCGATGGTCAGCAGGAACAGGCCGATGATGCGCCGCGCCCCACGTTTCATGGATACCCTTTCGTTGCTGGCGGTGGGTTCTTCAACAGGAATGGCAAAATGCATGATGGCTGCTGGCAGCAGGAAATTGATCATAGAGGGTAGAAATAGTGCGAAGAAGCCCCAGAATTCCACCATGCCTTTTTGCCACACCATCAGGGTTGTGATATCGCCGAAAGGGCTGAAAGCACCACCGGCATTGGCAGCAACAACAATGTTAATGCAGGCGATACCGACAAAGCGGGTATTGTCGCCGCCCACTGCCAGTACCACGGCACACATTAGCAGAGCGGTGGTGAGATTGTCTGCCACGGGTGAAATAAAGAAAGCAAGGGTGCCAGTGAGCCAGAACAATTGGCGAAAACTGAAATCCTTGCGAATCAGCCAGGAACGTAAGGCATCGAACACCCGGCGTTCTTCCATAGTGTTGACGTAGGTCATGGCGACCAGCAGGAACAACATCAATTCGGCATATTCCAGCAGATTATAACGTACGGCTGCTTCAGCCTCGTGGGTCATGCCATTGCTGACGTAAACGGCGGCAATCATCGCCCAGATAATGCCGGCGGCGAGGATCACGGGTTTGGATTTACGTAGTTGGGTGAATTCTTCGGCCATCACAAACAGGTAGGCCAATACAAAAGTAGCGATAGAGGCATAGCCTACAAAGTGATTGGTCAGGTCCAGTGTTTTACTGTCTGTTGAGGATGCTGCTGCAAATTCTGGCAACACGGTGACCACGATTACCAACAGAAATTTGCGCACAAGCAGAGCCCTTTTTAGTGTTCCAGTACCTGTCTATTTAATCTGAAACCTGCCGTTGAATAGCCGGTCAGCGGTGGAATTTAGGTTTAATGTTGAGTATTTAACGATGTTACATACGTTTAAGATCTAAAAGATAATATTCATTACCACCATCATTACGACCAGAAAAAGAATCGTCATAATGCCGCCCGCCTTCATGAAATCAGATACCCGGTAACCGGCCGGTCCCATGATCAGTGCATTTACCTGATGTGTGGGAATCAGGAACGAGTTGGAAGTGGCAATGGCGACAGTCAGTGCAAACACTGCCGGGTCTGCACCTACGCCAATGGCAATGTTTACCGCCAGTGGTACCAGCAATACGGTGGCTCCTACGTTAGACATGACTAACGTAAAGAAGGTGGCTAACAAGGCTACTGCACCCTGAATGACCCATATCGGCATATCGCCCACTACGGACAGTGTCTGCTCGGCAATCCATTTGGCGGTTCCTGTTGTTTCCACGGCCAGCCCCAATGGAATCAAGCTGGCGAGGAGAAACACCGTCTTCCACGATACTGCGGTGTATGCTTCTTCGATTTTTAACACGCCGGAGAGGATCATGCCGATGGCGCCGGTGAGCAATGCGACGGATAAACGCAGATCCGTGAATAATACTAGCATCAGTGCCAGAGCGAAGAAAAACAGTGCTACCCCTACCTTGTTTGGGCGTATTTCTTCGTGTGGGTATTCTGTGGTTACCAATACAAAGTCTTTGTTGTGACGCAAACGTGCAAATGCGTCCCAGGTGGTGTGTACCACCAGTGTATCGCCTGCCTGTAGTGGCAGGTCACGGATACCTTCGCCCTCACGCAAGGTCTCGCCGTTGCGATGCAGGGCTACCATGGCGATGCCATAAGTTTTGCGCATCCATACATCACGCGCGCTTTTACCGATGAGACCCGAACCGGGCGGGATAACCACTTCACCGATGCCTGCTTTGTTGGCGGCAAGGGATTCGGAAAAGGTCAGCAGATCACTGTGTAGGTCCAGATTGAATTTTTCTACGAAGGCGTTGAGATTTTCCGGAGAGGCAAGAATACCCAGCACGCTGTTGGCCTCGATGCCGACATCGCGCGCCAGTCCACCGGGGCCGATCCGCAGATTATCGGCACCGCGTTGCGAGGCGATAACACGGATTTTACAGGCATGCTCCACATCATCGAGCATGTGCCCCACCAGCGGGCTTTCTGGCGGTACAGAGACTTCAAACAGCGCATAATCCAGGCCGTAGATATTTTGAAAGTAAGCCATGGTGCTGGTGGCTGAGCCGACATCCTGTTTTTCTGTTACCGGTAACACAAAACGCCCGGCTAACATGAAGTAGACAATACCGGTGACGACCAGTGCGAGGCCGATAGGCGTCACTGAAAATAATGACCAGGTTTCCATTTGCTGTGTGGCAGGCAGTGCGGTATTGGAGGTGAGGATCAGGTCATTGAGTAAAATCAATGGACTGGAGCCCACCATGGTGACGGTACCGCCAAGAATGGCGCAAAAGCCCATGGGCATCAGCAGGCGTGACATAGGCAGGCCGGAGCGTGCCGAAATGCGTGATACTACGGGCAGGAAAAGCGCTGCCGCACCGACGTTTTGCATAAACGAGGAAATTACCCCGACAGTGCTGGAAATAATGGGAATAATACGTTTTTCACTGCTGCCACCGATTTTGAGAATAAAGGCGGCCACTTGACTCATCAATCCGGTTTTATCCAGACCGGCACCGAGAATCATCACTGCAATAATTGACATCACGGCGTTGCTGGAAAAACCATTGAACAGATATTGGGTGTCCACCAATCCCTCGTCTAATCCCATCAACGGTGCCAGCAGGGTGGTCAGTCCAAGGATCACCATAATGCTCACTGCGGCGACATCGACGCCCACAATTTCAAAAGCAAACAAATAAATCGTCAGCAGTAAAATAGTGGTAACCCAGGCTATCTCGATACTGGGTACCACACTGGCCAGATACAGGCCGAGAAGGGCAAATAGCGCGGCGGCAACGAGCCGTTTTAGTAAAACAGGGTTAAACATCGGTTTGTCGGAATCGCTCACCGGGTTTCTTCTCCAGAAATCAGCGTAGTGGATGGTTTGATAACGGTATTTTTTTACATGCCACGATACCTTCCCTCATATCTTCCTTATGCACGGAATGGGGCTCGAAAAAAACCAAATTATAATACACTGATTTAGAACTGCCCCCCAATTGAAGCCACGAATAGGGGAATTAACCAGGACAATGAACACCTGAATCTCAGGCGCTACGAGTATATTCGTTCAAAGAGTAAATCCCAGACGCCATGGCCGAGGCGTTGGCCGCGTTGTTCAAATTTGGTCAGTGGACGCCAGTCCGGGCGGGGTGAATATTCACCAATATTGGCGCAATTTTGATAATCGGGCGCAGCTTCAAGTACGTTCATCATTTGTCGGGCATAGTGTTGCCAGTCAGTGGCCAGATGAAATACGCCGCCGGGCCGGAGTTTTGTGGCGATGAGTGCCGCGAATTCCGGGCTGACAATGCGCCGTTTGTGGTGACGCCGTTTATGCCAGGGGTCGGGGAAAAACAGCTGCACTCGGTCGAGGCAGGCATTGGGCAGGCGGTGCCTGAGAATTTGCACAGCGTCGTCGCAGAGTACCCGTACATTACGTAGCTTGTGTTCTTCTAACAAGCGCAACAGATTGCCCACGCCGGGGCGGTGTACTTCAATACCGAGATAATCGTGATCCGGCAGAATGGCGGCCATTTCGGCCAGTGAGCTGCCATTGCCAAAGCCGATTTCCAATACTGTCTGCCGGTTGGCGTTAGGCTCGCGGTTGAAACAGTCATCCAGTCTCAGTATGGGTTCATTGCGGGCAATGCGCTCGGGTTCCAGAATGTTGGGTCCGGCACTGTCGATGCCATAGCGTGACCACAACGCATCAAGCGCGTATTGCTGGCCGGAGGTCAGGCGACCTTCGCGACGGACAAAACTGCGGATGGGGCGATATGCGTCTTCAGACATTGGTTTTTCGGCGGCCCAGAAAAAAGTTTTCAACGCAAAGGCGTGAAGATGCAAGGGGCACAGAGAAAAATGAGTGGACAGCTGCCATGAGTGGTAGTGTTCTGTATTTTCCGGGTTTGAAGAAGGCTTTTTCTTAGTTAAAGTGTTGTGTTTTCTGCATCTTCGCGCCCTTGCGTTAGATGTTAAGTAAAGAAGGTTTAGAAAAAAGTACCATCCAGCGGAGATGAAGCCGAAGCATAACGTTTGCGTGGGATGCGCCCGGCAAGGAAGGCTTCGCGCCCGGCTTCAATCGCTTTTTTCATCGCCGAAGCCATGAGCACAGGGTTTTGCGCACCGGCAATGGCGGTGTTCATCAACACGCCGTCACAGCCCAGTTCCATAGCAATGGCCGCATCCGAGGCGGTGCCGACACCAGCATCCACTAAAATGGGCACACTGGCATTTTCAATAATAGTGCGTAAATTGTATTTATTCTGAATGCCCAAACCGGAACCAATGGGTGCGGCCAGTGGCATGACGGCACAGCAGCCGATATCTTCCAGGCGCTTGGCGAGAATGGGGTCATCACTGGTATAAACCATCACGTCAAAACCTTCTTTTACCAGGGTGTCTGCTGCTTCAAGGGTGGCGGTGACATCCGGGTACAGGGTTTTCTCATCACCCAGCACTTCCAGTTTGACCAGTTTGTGTCCATCCAGCAGTTCGCGTGCCAGACGGCAGGTGCGCACGGCATCCTCGGCGGTATAGCAACCGGCGGTGTTGGGGAGAATGGTGTACTGGCTGGGTGGCACTACATCCAGCAGATTGGGTTCGCCGGGGTGCTGGCCAATGTTGGTGCGGCGGATAGCGACGGTAATAATTTCAGCACCACTGGCGTTGGTGGCTTGTCGGGTTTCGTCGAGATTTTTGTATTTGCCGCTGCCGACCAGCAGGCGGGAGTGATAGGTGGTGCCTGCGACAACGAAACTGTCATCCCGTAAATGTGCGTTTTCTGACATAGTTGTAATACCAATGCGTGTGGCGCGGTGCGCTGTAATATTAAGGAGGTAGCGGTTATTATCCGAGATTAATCAGTGGACAGGTTGTGGTGCCCTCACCTGGTCTGGTGGGTGAAGTCCGGCTTGTTGATGAATTCGTTGATTACCCTGCACTTAGCCTTACCTCGAAGCGGTTAACCAATTAATCCTGGATTATATACCCATAGTGATTGAGATATCAGGTTTAACCGCCACCGATGGCATGCACGATTTCAATTTGATCACCTTCGTACAGCCGATGTTGTGCGAAGGTGGTACGCGGCACGATTTCCCGGTTGACCTCCATGGCCAGACGTTTGTCAGTGAGTTTCAGCAGTTCGACCAGATCCTGGGCGTTGCTGTGGTCGGGGATGTTGCGGTTTTCACCGTTAAGTTGGATTTGCATAGATGCGAAGATTAACGAGCGGCTAACAGACGGTCAACCATTCAAAACAGTTTGTAGCTTTGCGGGTGTTCACTAATGGTCGGCACAATATCGCCCTTGTCCAGCCACTCAAAGGCATTGGCTTGATTGCGGCCATGATTTTTGCCGAAATACAGCGCTTTGTCAGCACGTTCAATAAGTTTGTCGGCTTGCAGATACGGGGTAATTTGTGTCACCCCGATGGTAACGGTGACCTGGTTCAATTGGGCAAAATTGTGTTGCGCAACGGTTTCACGAAAACGTTCCAGCACCATCAGTGCGGTATCGAGATCGGTGTCACTGAGCACTGCGGCGAATTCTTCACCACCGTAACGAAACAACAGGTCATTATAACGAAATGATTCGCGCATCAGATCAGCAAATATTAACAATACCTCATCACCGTATAGATGACCTTTGGTGTCATTGATGCGTTTGAACAAATCAATGTCGAACATGGCAAAACAGCCCAGCGGCGTATCGTTACCGGTGTCACTGGCACGGCGTTCGGCATGACGATCCGTGGTAAGTGCCTTGCCCATCCAGTTTTGTAACGCGACCCGATTGTACAGACCGGTCAGTCCATCGCGTTGCTGATGATTCAACAAGGATTGCTGGTTGGCATAAATGGACATCAGGCCTTCAATGACATCACCCTGGTGATCGTAAGCATGCGCATGTTCACGAATCATCAGGCCCACCACGTTGCCTTGTTCCAGCACGGGATGAATCATCTGGTGCCCATTTTTTGTCGCCACCGTGATTGTATTGTGACCTTCGATACAGGCACGTAAACCAGGACGCACATCCAGCGGGGTAATGTGACTGCCGACAGGTTCGTTATTACTGGCCAACACTTTGGCGGAAAGATGACCAAGTTCACCACCCAGCGCATAAACACTGGCGGAGTCTGTATGGGTAAGTGTAAGAATGGCGTCAACCAGAGCGCCCGCGAGCGTTTCCTGGTCGCGTTGCGCAGTGAGCTTGATGATGGCGTCAAGCAATGGGTGGCCTACCGATAGAGACACTTATGAATCACTCAGTGTTGGATAATACGCAGAATATTAGCACAGGATTGGTGATACATGGCGAACCTTTCTCTTGTCTGAATCCATAGTTTGCGATGACGGAATAATATCCTTACGATAGCCTGTATCGGGACAGATCGTGCGGGTGTCGTATAATGGTATTACCTCAGCTTCCCAAGCTGATGACGTGGGTTCGATTCCCATCACCCGCTCCACGGGATTGGATGAATATTAAACAGGCTTAGTGATTGCGCCATGTCGTTGCTTTCACTTCCACATCCAGGCTGCGTTTAATAAGATACACAATGGGTTGCCTGTCGGCTTCCAGTGCAGCATCCATACGCATACTGAGAATGCTCATGCCATTTTTGTTAACCATGCTGTTAATACGTGCAGCATTATCAATAAGACCCGATTGATAATAAATTCGTCCACCGCGGTTAAGATAATTGTTCACCTCAGCGAAAAAACGCTCATGCAATTTCCAGAGTCCCTGGGTTGCCTCGCTGTGGGGATAATCAATATTAAACAAAATGACATCAAATTTTTCGTCTTTGTTTATTGGCGCAAATAAATCGCCCTGTCGAACATCGATAATATTATCTGCTCCATTTCTTTTTGCATTTAATCGGGCCATTTCAACTGCTGCCGGATTGATGTCCGTGGCCACAACCGCACTGGCTTTGTCAGCAGCAAAAACTGCCTGTACGCCAGAGCCGGTGCCCAGATCCAACACAGTTTCGCCATCAAAAATCTTCCAGTGAGTCAGTAAATACAGACTTTGTACCGAAGGCAAAATAACATCATCAATGGCCAAAAATTCCCGGCCATCCACTGTGGCCATGGTATGTAAGGGAAAGTCCTGTGACGGTGTATGATAAACCAGTTGATATTTTCCCGGATGTGACACCGTCATAAATGGCTGACCAATATGTGTTGTATGCGTGCAGCTGACGATAACGAGTGCGGTAAATAACAATACACCTGTTCTGATAAAAACCTGCCGTGTCATTTGTAGACCCCTCTGATTTTTTGTGGAGTGGGTTTGCCTGAGTGGAGTGCTATAGTACCAGTACGTGGCGGATAAAGTGTCACGCGGCATATTGTGGTACACCAGACAACCTACTTTTATACAGGATTTTTCATTACTTCATTCCAATCTCATTTTTTGGGTGCTGTTGCCGCATTGCTGTCGGCGCTTTGCTGGGCCGTTGCCGCTATTTTGTTTCGACAGATCGGTGACCGCATTACGGCCATGGGTATCAATCTGGCCAAGGGGCTGGTGGCAATGCTGTTTATGGCAGTATTATTATTGCCTGGATTTTATTCCGGGCTGGCATCGCTGGATACAAACAGTATTGTGGCGCTGGCACTTAGCGGCATTATCGGTATCTGTTTTGGAGACACACTGTATTTTCTCGCCTTGATGCGACTGGGCGCACGACGCACCTTGTTGCTCGGTTCGTTGATTCCGGTGACTACCGCACTGATTGCCGTCATTTTTTTGGGCGAGCAGATTCCCATTCTGGCCTGGTTGGGCATGACGCTGGCCATTGCCGGTGTCACCTATGTATTGTGGCAACGTACGCCGCGAGAGAATACGCAACAACGGCCCTGCGAAAAATACCGTAGCGGACTTTTTTTTGGTTTGTTGTTTGTGGTTGCCAATGCTCTGGGCATTATTGCCACCAAGGTTGGTGTGGCGGACATACCCGCACTGGAGGCCACCTTCGTTCGCCAGGCATTTGCCATTGCTGGCCTGACTTTTTGGGGGTTGATGGTGCGCGACCTGCTGGGTTGGGTTACCCCGCTGCGCGAAGGAAGGCTGCTGAAAATTCTCCTGGTTGCCTCATTGACCGGTGCGTTGCTGGGTACCTGGTTATCCGTTGTGGCACTGAAATACACCTATGCCGCCGTTGCCGCTACACTCAACGCTACCAGCCCTTTGTTTATTTTGCCGCTGGCCGCTTTTTGGCTGAAAGAACACGTCAGTTGGCGTGAAGTTGCTGGGGCGCTGGCTGCCGTTATTGGTATCGGACTCTACTTCAGCAGTTTACGTTTGTTATGAATGCGATATGATAAAGGCTGCGGGGAATCATTTAATCTGAGTTTCGCGCTGTGAGGTATATCAGAAGGCTGTATTGTAGTGGCACTGATAAATGATGTGTTATACACGCGAAGGCCGCAAAGAAAAAATCAACTTTGTGTTAAATGCTCATTGCTTTTTTTAGGCTGAGGGTGTTTTAGTGCTTAATCCACATTTTAATCAACGGAAATAAATTATGTCCTTACGTCATCTGCCCGTTTTTCTTTTTTTGCTGGCCAGTTTGTTAACCAGCAACAGTTCTGCCGCCGAATTATTGGAAGTGCCTGTTGGCATTTCCCCGGTGATGAGTTCTGCCGCCATGTTCATCGCCAAAGAACGGGGATATTTTCGTGAAGAGGGTATTGAAGCCGTCATTAATCCCTTCAAAGCTTCTGGCGCAAAAATGGTACCCTTTCTTGCCACGGGACAATTGTTTGTCGCTGGCGGCAACGTTAACGCTGGTATGTATAATGCCATTGCTCAGGATATCCCTATCAACATCGTTTCAGACAAAGGCACGGTGAGCCCCGGTCACGGTTATTTAGCGTTAATCGTGCGCAAGGATCATCTGGATAGTGGTCGTTATCGTGATCTCAACGATTTGAAAGGCATGACCCTGGCGGTTACCGCCAAAGGCGTTTCACAGCAAATCGTTATCGAAAAATATCTGCACAAGGCTGGATTAACATCAAAAGACATCAAACTGGTCACGCTGGCTTATTCAGACATGAATATTGCCCTGGCCAACAAATCCATTGATGCCACTGTGCAAATAGAACCCTTCGTTGCCGCTGCGATTAAACATGATTTTGCCGTGCGTGTTGCGGGCAATGACGAAATTTATCCCAACCAGCAAAGTGCCGTTATTTATTATTCGCCCATATTTATGAAGCAGCACCCGAAACAGGCACAAGGGTTCATGAATGCCTATGTGCGTGGTTTGCGTGATTACAACGACGCCTTTGAAAAAGGCATCGGCAAACAGGATATTATCCGCATTCTCACACAGTCCACACGCATCAAGGATGTCTCCATTTATCAAACGGTGGTGCCAGTTGGTTTGAGCCCGGATGGCCTGGTGAATGTACAAAGTTTGAAGGCCGATGCGCAGTGGTACTATCAACAGGGTTATCTGAAAACCATGCCGGATATTGATAGCATCGTTGATCTTAATTATGCCCGCACGGCAGTTAAAAAGCTGGGGCGTTATCCATAGCGAGCGGCACAAAATTTCATGCAAATCTCTACCACCCGCTTAAGTAAATCTTTTTCCCGAAAAGAACAGAGAACCGTTGCTTATGAAAACTTGAATTTTCAAATCGAGCAAGGCGAATTTTTTTGCATCCTTGGCCCCAGCGGCTGTGGTAAAACCAGTTTGCTGCGCACCATTGCAGGCCTGGAAACGGCGACATCCGGTGAGCTGAATATTCAGCCACTGAACGCTTCCAAACCCGGCAGTATTGGCATGGTGTTTCAAGAACATGGTTTATTTCCATGGATGACGATACGCAACAATATTCGTTTTCTGCTGGAAAATAACAGACAGATGGTGAGCCGTGATCTCGATGCCATTGTTAATGAATTCATTGATCTGGTTGGATTAACAACATTTGCGGATTATTTCCCACACCAATTGTCTGGTGGTATGCGCCAGCGCGTCAGCATTGCCCGCAGCTTTGCCAACGAGCCGGACCTCCTGCTAATGGACGAGCCGTTTGTGTTTCTTGATTACCAGACACGTTGTGCATTGCATGGCCTGTTGCTGGATATCTGGCAACGCAAAAAAAAGACCCTGGTGTTTGTCACTCATGATATTGAAGAAGCCGTTTTTCTTGCCGACCGGGTGCTGCTAATGAGCGCCCATCCTGGCACGGTGAAAAGTATTATTGATATTAATTTACCACGACCACGGGAATTTTTGACGTTGCGCAAACTACCTGCTTACCAGGATCAGGTTAGCGAACTCATGGAATTGTTGCGTGAAGAATGTGAGCCTTTTAATCTTTAGGAGCAATTAATCTGCCTGATGCTTAAGAATCGCTATTTTTGGTTGTTTATGTCGCCAGTGAGTATTTTATTGCTATGGGAAACAAGTACCCGCAGTGGTTTACTCGACGCCCGTTTTTTCCCCGCACCCAGTGTTATTTTTTATTATTTGATTTTCACCAGCCCCGGTGAAGGTTTGTGGACAGACATCAGCGCCAGCCTCTATCGCATTTTCTGGGGATATCTGGCAGGTTGTGCCAGCGGTATTGTTTTGGGTGTGAGCATGGGCCTTAACCATACCGTGCGTATGATGATTTATCCGCTAGTAGCCTTACTTTATCCCATACCCAAAATTGCCATTCTACCGCTGATCATGCTTGTTTTTGGTATTGGTGAAATGTCGAAAATTGTGGTTGTTGCCATCGGCAGTTTTTTTTTGGTACTGATCAATACCTTGCATGGCGTAGATAGTGTGGCAAAAATTTATCACGATGTTGCACAGGTCTATCGCATAAAAAAACATAATTTTGTACTGCGAGTGATTTTGCCCGGCGCATTGCCCGCTATTTTTACTGGCTTGAAACTGGCTATTGGTTACAGTCTGGTTATCGTGGTGGCTGCGGAGTTTTCCGGTGCTGATGCCGGTATTGGTTATTTGATTTGGCAATCGTGGGAAACGTTTTCCATCAAGGCCATGTATGCGGGCATTTTTGTGATTGGTGCTTTAGGGTTGGCTTTTTCTCTGATACTTAATTTTCTGGAACGGTGCCTGACATCCTGGCGAGATACTGATCAATAGGTATGCTTTCAAGCTGAAATGCCTGATTTCAACGTTCGTTCACACAACCGCCAATTGTTGCATCTGCCGGGTAAAATCGTGCGTATTGTTGCCTGGGTGGAAGTGGCGGTATGATGCCTGCCACTATTTTATTTAACGATTGTAACGAGGCATGTGATGGAATACCGGAAACTGGGTCGTACAGATATCGAAGTCAGCGTGTTGTCTCTGGGAACCATGACCTGGGGTGAGCAAAACACCGAGGCTGAGGCCCATGCGCAATTAGATGCCGCATTGGCAGCGGGCGTGAATTTTATCGATACCGCAGAGTTGTACCCGGTGTCACCGAAAGCGGAGACGTGTACGCTCACTGAGCAGTATATTGGCCGGTGGCTTAAGCACCGTGGTCGGCGTGATGATATTGTACTGGCCAGCAAAGTCGTGAGTCGGGCTGACTGGGTGGATCATATCCGCGATGGCCAGGCCTGCCTTGATCGAACCAATATCGAACAGGCTTTGCATGGCAGTCTTGAGCGTCTGCAAACGGACTATCTCGATTTATATCAATTGCATTGGCCGGATCGTAACACCAATTTTTTTGGCGAACTGGGTTATACGCATACATCAGAACGGAGCGTGCCTATCGAAGAAACTTTACGGGTGCTGGCAGATTTGGTGCGGGCAGGAAAAATTCGCTACATTGGTTTGTCCAATGAGACCCCATGGGGGGTAATGGAATTTTTACGTCTGGCGGAACAATGCGGTCTGCCGCGTGTAGTCAGCGTGCAAAACCCGTACAGTCTGCTCAATCGCAGTTTTGAAGTGGGGCTGGCCGAGATAGCACACCGTGAAACGTGTGGTTTGCTGGCTTATTCGCCGCTGGGTTTTGGGGTGCTGAGCGGTAAATATCTACACGGCCGACAGCCTGCGGATGCACGTATTACCCTTTACGAGCGCTTTTCGCGATACTCTAACGCTCAGGCAGTGGCTGCAACGGAAGCATACGTGGCTCTGGCGTGTGAGCATGGACTGGACCCGGCACAAATGGCGCTGGCTTATGTCTCCAGTCGGTCATTTTTAACCAGCAGTATTATTGGTGCCACTAGCATGACACAGTTGCAGAGTAACCTGGCCAGTGCGGAGCTGGTGTTGAGTGAGGATGTCGTTGATGGCATTGAAGCCATCCATCAGGGTCAGCCTAACCCGGCACCCTGAAATAAACTTGAGTAATTCTGGAATTAGCGTGGAAGGTTGCGGGTTGAAATGTTTTAAATCAGCAACAGGGGAGGGGGAATGAACAATAGTAGCCAGTGGATCAAAGTCTGTATGTCGGTAATGGGTATCGTGTTGTTAACGGCCTGTGCGACGGTTAATAAAAAACATCCTGATGTTGTGTCTGGCGAAATCACGGAGGAATTAAAGAAACAGTTGGCTGCGGTGTATTTTATTCGTCCCAGGACGTACAAAAGCAAGGGTATGGCAGATAATTCGGTACGCATTGAGTTTCAGGGACAAACCTTGCTGACTCAGGATGAGGGCACCTATACGCTGTTATACATCAAACCCAGCAAGGGAACGCTGAAAATTCACTCCGAAACGCTGTATGCCGACCAGCGTGCATCAATAGATGTGTGGCGTGAACGGGTATACAAGTTTATTGCGGGCAGGACTTATTTTATTTATGTGCGACAAATTGATGAGGAATTTCGCGGCATATTTTATGAGCCACAACCGGTGGATTTGCAGGAAGCCAAGCGGCTGATCGTACCAGGCGTGGGTCATTTTGGTAATACCCGCGCTTCCGGTGCAGCACGTAGCGCACCCATTGATGAGCTTACTGAGGTAGATATGCCGCCATCCAGTGCGGTTAAGGAACTGACTCCGGCGATGCCGGAAAATCTCTATAAGCAGGAGAAAAACCTGCGCGAGGCGAGATAAACTTCACCGATGCATCCTGCAAGAAGGACAAAGCCGTTACGACGGAGGAGCGTCGTTGTGGCCGCCGTGTCGTATCTGTTGACTATTGTGTTGTTGACAGGTTGTGCGGCGGTTCCCGTTGATTCCCGTATCACCGCGCTCAGCCCCAGTGTTTTGCAACAGGGTAAGGTGAGTCAGACTACTGTGCGGGTTGAGCAGTGGACACCTGATTCGCAGTTGGTGTTGATGCCTGCCGGACCGTATGTCACCCATCGTCTGGCTTTATCTGCGTTACCACAGAGCATGGCCACAGATGGTTCACGGGCCTATCTGGCGACGAGCAACCGGCAGTTATTCATTATGGATTTCCCGCCACAAGCCGATTCCGCCCGCATTTTGGGGCAGTTCACCCTCATTGCCCCGGCAGCACAATTACATGTCATCAACCAGCAACTACTGGCGGTGCTGGCTAATGGCAACTTGCAATGGTGGGATGTGTCGCGGCCCAATGCGCCTGTGATACGGGCAACGCTGGTAGCGCCAGGCAAGCTGCTGGATGTGCAGGCAGATGCCAGGAATATTTATTTATTGTTGAGCGCTGGCACAGGAATGACACAATTACAACGTTGGACATTTACCTCCGCCTCTGCGATTTCGCCCCGGCTTGAGCGGGAGTGGCTGTTGCCTGTGGTCGCCGATGCCTTTGCCGTACGCGGCCAGCACTTGTGGACAGTGAACACAAGAGGCATCACGGTGTTGGATATCAGTAGTGAACAGGCGTTGCTTAAAGATGCCCAGGCCACTACCGGCATTTCTGACGATGTGCAATTGCAGGGTCAACTGGCCCTGGTTGCTGACGGGCACGGTGGTTTGGTGTTGTTCGATATCAGCGAGCCGGATGTTTTACAGTGGCGTGGCAGTTTCAATAAACGTGGCGCGATTCATGGTTTTTCAACGGACAAAGAGCCCGCTGATGATAAAAGTGCCTTGTTGGTTTTACGCAACGGTGGTGTATTGCAGCTGAGTCTGGGCAATCCCGAGCTGCCTGACAGTGGTGCGGCTTTTCATACAGACGTGCCAATAGTACTGAGCACCTTGCAGAATGATGTCGCCTTGCTGGCCACGGAAAATGGTCTACAGCGGGTAATGATGCTGGGTGGTGGCGATGGCGCTATTTCGCCCGAAGGACTGAATCTGGGTGGCAGCCGCCGGGGTGCCTTTGGTACGGGAGACAAAGAAAATATTCTTTATGTGGCTGACTGGTTTTCCGGTTTGCACTTGTACGATATCAGCAACCCGCGTCAGCTGCGTTATCTCTCTAACTATCACACGCCAGGGTCAAGCAAAGGCGTGACTCTGCTGGGCAATTATGCATTGGTGGGTGATGACGACCGGGGTTTGCAGATTATCAGCATTGAAGACCCGCACCGCCCACGCTGGGTTGCCGAATTACCGCCTGAAGCTATGGCCGGATTGGGGCTGGCCTATACCATGAAGCTGGTGGACACGACATTATATCTGGCCGACCATCGCGGCGGGTTTCACATCATTGATCTCAGTGATATCAGGCACCCGAAGCGGCTGGGGGGTTACGATACACCGGGCAAGGCCTGGGATATCGATGTTGAGAATGGCGTGGCTTTCGTTGCCGATGATCGTGCGGGTCTGCTGATGTTTGATGTCAGCGATTCCAGTAAACCCGAACCCTTCACCCAGTTCAACCCCGGAGGTCAGGCAGAAGCTGTGGTTTTGCAGAATGGTCGTGCCTACGTGGCCTTTTTTGACAAGGGGTTATACACGCTGGATGTTCGTGATCCCCGTCAGGCCAGGGTCATCGGCCACACCCCCATCCCTGGCAATGCCCGTGGCCTTGAGTTGGGCGACGGGTTGATTTATGTCGCCAGCTGGGAAGCCGGTTTACAGATTGTGGATACGCGAAACTCTGTTGTACCGCGCATTATCGGCAGCTTTGATACCGACGGTGCCGCCTGGGGCGTGAAAGTCAAAGACGGTTATGCCTATGTGCTGGATTGGTGGGGCGGTATCAAAGTGGTGGATGTGGGACAGCCCTCATGGCCGACCTATGTCGGTCGTTATCAGGCGCGTGGCACTTTGCAGCAACTGCATAGCAAAGGCGCTTATTTGTATGCTGCCAGCGGTGTTGGCGGGTTACAGGTGTATGACATCAAAAACCCGCTGAATCCTGTTTGGGTCACAGGGCTGGATGTGGAAGATCAGGCCCGGGGGCTGTGGATCGAGGGTGAACAGGTTTATGTGGCAGCAGGCGAAGACGGGGTGATTATTGTTGATATCCGCGACCCGTTTTATGCGCGTCAAACAGGTCATGTGGATACCCCGGGTGCGGCCATGGCCGTGACGGCTGGTAACGGTTATGTGTATATCGCCGACGACCAGGCGGGTTTGCTGGTGGTAGATGCGAGTAACCCGAAACGAGCTGTAGAAGTGGCAAACTATGAGATATCAGTGCAGGACATGTGGTTGCACGAACAGACCCTGTGGCTGGTAACCAGTGCCGGTCTGTCAGCATGGGAGGTGGCCGAAGAAGGTCGTCTGAATCAGAAAGCCACCATGCCCGGTGAATTTATTGCCGTGCGGGCACAGGGTGATTTAGTGGTTGCCGCGACTCGGGCCGGGGTGGTCAGTTTGTGGCGAAGGACTTCGCAGGGGCTGAATGCGCTTGGGCAGTACGTTAGCAGTGACGCTGTTACCGGCCTGCAACTGGACGGGAAATTGCTGTATTTACTGGGGCCGCGCGACGGTCTCCAGGTTGTGGATATTCATCAGCCTGAATCAGCACGGCTGGTGACGGTTTATCCAGCTACCGGTAATCATACCCGGTTCGTCATTGCCCGTGATGCCGCTTTTTTAGCCGGAGAAACGAAACTGGCCTCGGTGACCCTGCTGCCGACATTGGCCGTCACGGTAAAAAATGAAAAAGAACTGTCCGTACAGATTCCTGCCAAATTGCCACGGGGTGATTATCATCTGCTGGCCGTAGGGCAGACAGGCCAGCGCCAGATATTACCCAATGCACTTACGTTGCAAATCACCGCTCCGGGAAAGAAAAATGTCACGCTGGAAGCCTTTCGGCAAATGCTGAAAACCCCTCTTAAAGCCCCCGTGGAATCGTTGACTGATCTGCCCTCGTCACCCTGACAAACGGGTACGTCATCAAAACAACCCTGACGATGTACTGAAAGATGTTTTGCCAGATAGTTCACACTCCCGTTTCTTTCGTCTGGTCAGAAAACACATAAAAGTATAGGGTTTCCACGAGCATCTGTTGTTAATCAACTGCTTATGATTAGAATTTGTGGGAACAATCCGCCGCCAAACCGGTGGGTGGCTCAGTGTTTTGTCGGGACCATGACTACATTTTCCCGCAGCTTGGCCGCTATGTGCTGGAGCCACTCAAAATCTATTCAAAGCAAAGGGTTAACATGTCTACCTCGATTACTGTCCGACGTTATCTCGACAAACAGGATGTGCAGTATTCTGTTATTCATTGTCCTGTAGATGCACAGGGCCGGTGGCAAGGGGATATTGGTGATATTTCACCGTTTCGGGTTGCACAGGCGGTGATTTTGAAAGACATCAGCGGCATGGTGATGGCGGTGTTACCCATCACCCATCGGCTGAAGCTGGATGCGCTGAATCGTCAGCTGCATCGCAAGCTTGTTCCTGCGGAGGAACGTGATTACCGTGGTGTGTTTGCCGATTGTTCGCCGGGCATTTTACCGGCATTGGGTGAGGCTTATAACTTTGAGACAGTCATTGATGACTCGCTGCTGGATCAGGATTTTGTGTATGTCGCTTCCGGCAATGCCGGGGAACTGGTGCGTATCACCGGGCAGGATTTTCAATTGCTGCACAGCAATGCCTGGTATGGCAATACATTTTCACAAATTTCGGAACAGCGCGTAGCGCAGCAGGATGCGGAACAAAAAGCGAAAATCAGACAAGCCAAAAAGGAGACTGACGTGGAAGAAGTTGATGTAGCGCCGGTAACCAGCATGCGTCAGCGCATCGAGCGCATTACACAGTTACCGGCTATGCCGACGTTGGCGCAAAAAATCATTCAGCTCAATGCCAATCCTTATGCGCATGCTGAGGACCTGGCCAAGCTGGTTGAAAAAGATCCCAGTCTTTCAGCGCAGATTGTGCGTTATGCGCAGTCACCGTTTTACGCTTATCAAGGCAAAGTGGCTTCAGTGCGCCAGGCGATTTCCCGTGTGCTGGGTTATGACATGGTGATGAATATCTCCCTTGGCGTGGCGGCTGCACGACCTTTTAAAGTGCCACCGGAAGGCCCGCTGGGTCTCAATACTTTTTGGCGGGATGCGACTTACAGCGCAGCACTGACTCAGGCCTTGTGCAACAGGGTGCCGCGTGAACTGCGCCCACGCCCAGGCACGGCATATCTGGCGGGCTTGTTACACAATTTTGGTTTTTTATTACTGGGGCATTTGTTTCCAAAAGAATTTGCGGTATTGCAGCGAGCCATAAACAAGGAGCCGGAGGCATCTGTTGTTGAACTGGAAAAGCGCTTGATCGGCAGTACACATATGGAAATGGGAGCCTGGCTGATGGAGGCCTGGAACATGCCAAAAGAAATTATTGTTGTGCAGCAGGAGCATCACAACCCCGCTTACGACGGGTTGCATGCCAATTATGTGCGGGTAGTGGTGCTGGCTGACCGGTTGCTCAAAGGGTTGGATATGGGGGATGTCGAAAGTGATGAATTACCTGCTGGCTTGTTGGACAGCATCGGCCTTAATACTGAACAAGTGGCCAAGGTACTGGAGTGTACGGTGGAAAGTCGCGAAGAACTGGACACGATGGCGAGGCAGCTGGTGGCGTAAAGCAGGCTTGTTACCTGAACTCTGCAAGTGCCCGCACTTAACTCAGCACAAACACACGTATTTGCAGAATGTCAGGTATTAATCTCATGTAATCAAAAAACACGCCAGCCTCACCGGGGTTGGCGTTGTTTTTTGGCGCGGGGTAAATTTGATGCAAGTGAGCAATGATCTTTATCATGAAAATCAGCTTTTGCGCCGTAAACTGCGGACATTTTTAAGTCAGGCGCGTGAAAATGAACAAAAACAACGGCGCTTTCATGAACAGGAACTGCGCCTGATCAGTACGCCGTCACTCACAGAATTACTGCAACGGCTGCTATTCAACTATCGCACAGCCTTCCGGCTGGATACAGTGAGTCTGGTGTTGCACGACCCTGAATATGAAATCCAGCGCATCTTTGAAGAAGAAGGTGTGCGTCTGGGAGAAATGGAACAACTGCTTTTTCAACATGATGCCGATAATCTGGATAATTTGTTTGGCGTTTCTGCTGAACCCAGGCTGGGTAAGTACCGGAAGCATGAACACAGATTCTTGTTTGCAAAAAATACCACCAGCCTGCACAGTGTCGCTTTGCTGCCTTTGGTACGTTATGGCAGAGTCATCGGCAGCCTCAACCTCGGCAGTACACAGGAGGGACGTTATCTCGAAGGCGCAGCCACAGATTTTTTGCAACGTCTGGCGACGGTGGTGGCCATTTGTGTAGAGAATGCCACCAACCACGAACGTCTTAAACGTGTGGGCCTGACGGACTCTTTGACCGGAGTAAATAATCGCCGTTTTTTTGACCAGCGTTTATTGGAAGAAGTGGGGCGTGCGCAGCGCAGCAGCGAGCCGCTGACCTGTCTGTTTATGGATGTGGATCATTTCAAAAAGGTGAATGACAGGCATGGTCACCAGACCGGGGATCAGGTACTGCGGGTAGTCGCCGGGTTGATTCGCGAACAGCTTCGGGCCAGCGATGTGCTGGGTCGTTACGGCGGTGAAGAATTTGCCGCGCTGTTGGTCAATGCCCCCAGTGAAGCAGCGATGGAAATTGCCGAACGTATTCGTGCAGTGATTGCGGCTCATTTGTTCAGAGCGTTGGACGGCGAATCGCTGGCGGCAACCATTTCCATCGGAGTGGCGAGTCTACCGCGCATTGAAAATGAGAATGACCTGAATGTGCTGGCAACGGGTTTGGTGGACCGCGCTGACCAGGCCGTGTACAGCGCAAAAAATCAGGGGCGTAATCGGGTCGTATTAGCCTGAGCGGTTACGCGAATGCTTTCGTTTGGCAGGTTTTTTTTTCCCGCCGGAGCGTTGCCCTCCGCCGTGGGATCGGGATTTCCGTTCGATACGTACTGGAGGTGCCAGATCATTGGCGATCAGCTGGCTGCTGATTCTGCCGCGCGGGATTTCATAACCAATGAACTCCTGAATGTCGGCCAGTGAAAAAGCGTAGTCCTCACAGGCAAAGCTGATGGCATCGCCGCGGGCACCCGCGCGTGCAGTACGACCAACACGATGCACATAATCTTCGCTGTCCTGCGGCAGATCATAATTAATCACATGACTGACATCAGGGATATGTAATCCGCGGGCTGCCACGTCGGTGGCAACCATGATGGCCAGCTCACCCTTTTGAAATTCGTCCAGCAGACGTAGACGTTTTTTCTGAGGCACATCGCCGGAGAGCAGGGCGGATTTGAAGTTATTACTTTCCAAAAAGCCCCAGATTTTTTCCGCAGCGCGTTTGGTATTGACAAAAATAATAGTACGGATCGGGTTCATATGGCGGAGCAGGCCGATGAGCAAAGGAATTTTTTCATCGTTGGAGGGTCCGTAAACGATTTCCTCCACTTTGTCGGCGGTGACTTTGTTGGTTTCGACCTTTACCGTGACAGCGTTGTTCATGTGCTCATAGGCAAGTTCAGTCACGCGCAACGGCAGGGTAGCGGAGAAACACATGTTGAGACGTTCGGTGGGTGGTGGCATGCGGCGCAGCATGTAACGGATGTCTTTGATAAAGCCCAGGTCGAACATGCGGTCGGCCTCGTCCAGCACCATGGCCTGGATTTCTTTGAGATCGTAAACATGCTGTTTGAAATAATCGATGAGCCGACCCGGAGTGCCGATGAGAATATCGACACCTTCTCCAATATCGTTACGTTGCTGCTCATAACCGGAGCCGCCGTAAACGACACGCAGCCGCATGTCACAACCCTCGGCCAGAGGCAGCGCATCTTTGTGAATTTGCACTGCCAGTTCGCGTGTCGGGGCAATGATGATAGCGCGTGGTTGATTGTTTTTTCGTCGGGGGTTGGCCGGTGTTGTGAGCAAACGATGGAGCACGGCGAGTAAAAACGCGGCAGTTTTACCCGTACCGGTTTGTGCTTGACCCAAAATATCCTGTCCGTTTAGCGTCAGTGGGAGGGTTTGTGCCTGTATCGGCGTGCAGTAGGAAAAGCCCGCAGCGTCTATGCCTTGTAACAAAGGTTCGGCAAGTTTCAGTTCGCGAAAAGAGGTATTTGTGGTGTGCGTATCGGTCATGGCGGTAAAGAATAACAGGAATGTGGCGATATTGTGCTTGAAATGTGCGGGCGATTAGGCTGAAATGGTCGTTACAAGCTGTAACTAATACTGGGTGTGTGAGTCAGACCACACTGTAAACATTAATGTACAAACAATGACACAGGTGAAATTCCTGATGGAGGCCTATCAGTGAGTGGAAACATCGTTTATCTCACAGACGATTCTTTTGAAGATGAAGTTGTGAAAGCGGAAGGTCCGGTACTGGTCGATTATTGGGCTGACTGGTGCGGCCCTTGCAAAATGATTGCGCCAATTCTTGATGAAATTGCTGAGGAATATAAAGACAAGATCAAGATTGCCAAACTGAATATTGACGAAAACCCCGGCACGCCACCCAAATACGGCATTCGTGGTATTCCTACCTTGATGTTGTTTAAGGGCGGGAGCGTGGAAGCGACCAAGGTGGGTGCTGTATCCAAGTCACAATTGACAGCATTCATTGACAGCAATGTCTGATTTGCAGGACTGATCGCGGTTTTACCGGTTGCCTTTCAATGGAGGGTGGCCGGTCCGTGTCAGACAGAGGGCTGGACGGCATCCGGTCTTCGTGGTAGCTTAGCGCAAAACCAATGTCTCAAAGCGTTTGCTTCACGCCGTGTTCCAGTCTTCTTTCCGCGTAAAACGAGCTAAACTCAAGTAAACGAACTGATTTCCTGGTAAGTCCTTAAAAAAACAAAATTCCTTTAATAATTCCTTTTTAGAGCATTCTTTTCATTACCCATTTTTGTTTGTTGCACAGAATTTCAGATTCTGAACATACCAGACGCCAAATCGTGGCACTGGTGAGTCCCCCAAATTCTATCCCTTAAACTATTCCAGTGATCCTATGCCTATGAACCTGACCGAACTGAAACAAAAAACTGCCTCTGAACTTACCGAGCTTGCCCGAAGTACCGGCGTGGAAGGTATGGCCCGGGCCCGCAAGCAAGACATTATTTTTGCGCTGCTCAAAGCACATGCCAAAAATGGTGAGGATATTTACGGCGATGGTGTGCTGGAAATATTACAGGACGGGTTCGGGTTTCTAAGGTCGGCAGACAGCTCGTACCTGGCAGGCCCGGACGATATTTATGTATCACCCAGCCAGATTCGACGTTTCAGTTTACGTACAGGTGATACCATTTCCGGCAAAATTCGCCCGCCAAAAGATGGTGAACGGTATTTTGCGCTGCTCAAGGTGGGCGAAATCAATTTTGACCGGCCGGAAAATGCCAAAAACAAAGTACCGTTTGAAAATCTTACGCCATTATTTGCCAATGAGCGTCTGACCCTGGAAATAGGTAACGGCAGCACGGAGGACTTAACGGCGCGTGTGATTGACATGGCCTCACCGGTAGGCAAGGGCCAGCGCGGGTTGATTGTTTCCCCGCCCAAGTCAGGTAAAACAATGATGTTGCAATACATTGCCCAAAGTATTGCAGCCAATCATCCGGAATGTATTCTCATCGTGTTGCTCATTGATGAACGTCCTGAAGAAGTCACCGAAATGGCGCGCTCAGTGCGGGGTGAAGTGGTATCCAGCACTTTCGATGAACCCGCCAGTCGCCATGTGCAAGTGGCAGAAATGGTCATCGAAAAAGCCAAGCGTCTGGTGGAGCACAAAAAAGATGTGGTTATTTTGCTGGATTCGATTACACGCCTGGCGCGTGCTTACAATACGGTAATTCCTTCTTCCGGTAAGGTGCTGACAGGTGGCGTGGACGCTAACGCTCTGCATCGTCCCAAGCGTTTTTTTGGTGCGGCACGTAATATCGAAGAAGGCGGCAGTCTCACGATTCTGGCCACCGCCCTGGTGGATACCGGATCGCGCATGGATGATGTGATTTATGAAGAGTTTAAAGGCACCGGTAACATGGAGGTGCATCTGGACAGGCGTATCGCTGAAAAACGTATTTATCCTGCCATTGATATCAATCGTTCCGGCACACGTCGTGAGGAGCGCCTTACCAAGCCTGATGAATTGCAGAAAATCTGGATTTTGCGCAAACTATTGCATCCCATGGATGAACTGGCGGCCATTGAGTTTTTATTGGACCGTCTGAAAGATACGAAAGTGAATACTGAATTTTATGCGTCAATGAAGCGTTAAGCCTGGATTTAAGCAATAACGGGTTTATTTTGTATTTCTGGTTAATATTTCCGAAGGTTCAAGTAATGAATAACGGGTGGGTAAAGCGTGCAGCACTGTGTGTTGCAGCATTTAGTATAGTGTTACTCAGTGCCTGTTCGCGCGAGCACACTTCTGAAATGATGAATGCCGCTAAAGATGGCAACTTAGAATTTGTACAGGCTGCCGCGCAACGCGGAGCGGATGTTAACCAACGCAGCAACAAAGGTAAAAATGCCTTGATGTTTGCCGCTTCTGAAAATCATCGTGAGGTGGCTCAGTGGTTGATTGAGCAAGGTGCTGACGTGAATGCAGTGGATAATTATGGTACGACGGCGTTAATTGTTGCGGCAACGGCCGGGCATCACGAGGTGGTGAAGTTACTGTTGGATAGCGGTGCCAATGCGCAGCTGCGTGACGACAGTGGTGGCGCGCCATTGGTGAATGCTGTTTATTTTGGGCATCTGGAAACTGTGCAGTTGCTGTTGGACAATTTGCAGCAGGACAAAACACCCATGTTGGATAAGCGCGATGGCGAAGAATTGCTGATGCTGGGTGCCGGACTGGGGCATGCCGATATTGTCAGCCTCATGGTAAAAGCGGGTATCGATGTCAATGGTCGGGGATTGAAGCAACGCACCCCGTTAATGGCGGCTGCGGCTTTTGATCAAGCTGAGGTGGCCAAGGTATTATTGGCACAAGGTGCTGACCCGGCAGCGCGTGATGAAGATGGCGAGACTGCTCTCAGTGTGGCAAAGGATAGAGGCAGTGATAAGGTGGCGGCATTGCTGGTCGGGGTGCCTTAGTACGTACCTCAACCCGTGGACTTTCAGTTTGCAGTGGCCGGGTTCGGCGGTATGCCCAGGGATTCGTTCCAGCGCTTGGGCGTCCCTTCGTGAGGGACATTATGGCAGCGCTCGCAAGTCCATAGTGAAAAGGCAACTTTGTCATGACAGCGACCGCAGTGTTCACCCGCGAGAATGCCATCCATGGACAGTTTGTTGGCTCCTTTCTTTTCAATGAAAATGGCCGGGTGGCAATTGGAACAAGCCAGCCATTGGGTATGTGCGGCGTGGGGAAATTTCACCCAGGGCATCTGGCCGGTGTTTTTGAACATAATATCCAGATCCAACACCGTCATCTGTCCCTGCTCCAGCAGGCTGGCGCGAGGCTCAATGATGCCCAGCTCCAGAGCTTTGACCCAGTCCACATCACCCCGGCGGCCCAGCGGGAAGGCGCTGAGTGCTTCGGCGGGTTCTTGTAAAGCATGGATGGCATCGTTGTCAGGATCATGAATGCCATCCGTTGCCAATGCTTCAGTTTTCACCTCAATGGCAAAATGACGGTTATCTCTCCGCCAACGCTTCCCTTCGTCTATGCCGCTGTCCACCACGTATTGAGCGCTACGGGAGGTGGAGTTCGAGCTGGGTGAGCAGGCAGTGAGAAGGTATATTGACACCCCGGATACAAAGACTAATGTGAGCAATCCACGAATCATCGTGTTGTTACCTCTCCTGATTAAATCATGAGTTGTTATTGTTTGGCACCGGCTTTTTGCAGTATATCCAGAACATCATTGTGCTTTTCTTTGCGTGCGAGATAGATTGCTGTGCGCCCTTTTCTACCTTTTGCGTTAACGTTAGCGCCATTGGCAAGCAATAGTTCGAGTATGTCGCTGTAGCCGCGATTGCTCGCCCATAACAGCGGCGTCCAGCCATCTTTGTCGGCCAGTTCGGTATCAGCCTTGCGTTGCAGGAGTAACTGTACAGCAGCAACTTCACCCTTGATAGTGGCGCGCATCAGTGGTGTCCAGCCATCGTCATCCTGAGCATTAATGTCAGCACCGGCATCAATGAGCACGGCCATGATCGTTGTCTGACCTTGCCGGGCGGCATGCATGAGTGCTGTCCAGCCGAAATTATTACGTTCGTCAACGGATGCACCATTGGCCAGGTCGGCCTGAACCGCAGAAGGGTCGCCGTCCAGGGTGTGTTTCATGAGTTCAGTATTGCCATCGCAGGCAATTAACAGGCTACCTGCGGCAACAAGCAGCAGAAATCGTGAAAACAGAACAGCGGGGCGGACGGACTTTTTCATGGTGGTGGCAGGTATCCTGTATCGCAACAGCAAAAGACATGTTCAGGGGCCAAAAGTGTACCAAGCTGACTGGTGTGAGCATAGGAGGCTGTCAGACTTAGGTTGAATTCACCGCAAAAAACCCATTTTGACCCATTTTATTGATTACAATGTTAAATGCGCGGAGTATTCGTTTCAAATAATTAAAAAAAATGGACTCAAAATAGTTTTTCTCCGTTACGATCACCCAGGCTCGATATTATTCAACACACCGGTACGCATGAAAAATGTGTAGGGAGAGTAACAAGTGACCGACGTTGCGAAAGAAATAGCCATCATTAAAACGCTGTTGCAGGACTCTATCGACGTTAAACAGCGTTTGCTGGTGGGCGCGGACATGCTTGCTTGCATCGCTGATATTGCACAATGTTGTGTAGATGCACTGCGTGAGGATAACAAGTTGTTGTTAGCCGGAAACGGTGGTAGTGCTTCCGATGCTCAACATATCGCCGCTGAGCTGGTGGGACGTTTTGAGCTGGAGCGTGACGGAATGCCCGCTATGGCGCTTACTACTAATGCCTCGCAACTGACAGCACTTTCCAATGACTACGGCTATGAAGCGGTATTTTCCCGCCAGCTGCAGGCCTTCGCTAAAAAAGGCGACGTGTTTTTTGGCTTGTCTACCTCCGGCAACTCAGCCAACGTGGTGGCTGCCGCAGAAGTTGCCAAAGCGCGTGGCGTGTTTGTGGTGGGCATGACCGGGCAATCTGGCGGCAAGCTGGAGGCCTTGTGTGATGTCTGCCTGAAAGTGCCATCAGATAACACTGCGCGTATTCAGGAGGCGCACATTACCATTGGACACATTGTGTGTGCGTTGATTGAGCGGGCGTTGGTGGCTGAATAGCGTTGCTGTCTGCAAATTAAAGACGGGTTTGTTGATGTTTCACCGTATAATGATACTCACGAAACCTGTTGGATGCTTTTTCACCAGACGGTAGAATATACCGCTCTGTTTCGCTGGTAATACCCATGTTCTTTCAGGATAGATTCGATGTCATTGTTGTCGGCGGCGGACACGCCGGTACCGAGGCTGCACTGGCGGCGGCGCGCAGTGGTGCGCGCACGGTTTTGCTGACACATAATCTTGATACATTGGGGCAAATGTCCTGCAACCCGGCTATCGGCGGCATTGGCAAAGGGCATTTGGTGAAAGAAGTGGATGCGCTGGGTGGCTTGATGGCCAAGGCGGCGGATTGCGCAGGTATTCAGTTTCGTCGTCTTAATGCGCGTAAGGGTCCGGCGGTGCGGGCGACACGGGTGCAGGCTGACCGGGTGTTGTATCGGCAGGCGGTGCGCGGGGTGTTGGAAAATCAACCGGGTTTGACCCTGTTTCAGCAAGCGGTGGATGACTTGCTGGTGGAGGGTGGCCATGTTATCGGCGTATTGACGCAGATGGGCCTCAAATTTCAAGCCCCCACCGTGGTACTCACTGTGGGTACTTTTCTCGGTGGTCGTATTCACGTCGGGTTGGAGAATCATCAGGGAGGGCGCGCAGGTGACCCGCCTGCCAATGCGTTGGCTGAGCGTCTGCGCGAGCTGCCCTTTCGCGTTGATCGGTTGAAGACGGGGACTCCTCCACGGATTGATGGCAACACCATTGATTATTCCGTGCTGGAAGCACAGCCGGGGGATGATCCCCGCCCGGTGTTTTCATTTATGGGTTCAATTGCCGACCACCCACAACAGGTGCCTTGTTACATTACCCACACGAATACGCAGACTCACGATATTATTCGCGCCGGTCTTGATCGCTCACCCATGTACAGTGGTGAAATTGACGGCGTGGGACCGCGTTATTGTCCCTCCATTGAGGACAAGATTGTGCGCTTTGCGGACAAAGACTCGCATCAGATTTTTGTGGAACCGGAAGGATTAACGACACATGAAGTCTATCCTAACGGTATCTCCACCAGCCTGCCTTTTGATGTGCAGTACGCGCTGGTGCGTTCCATGAAAGGATTTGAAAATGCGCATATTACCCGGCCAGGTTACGCTATCGAATACGATTTTTTTGACCCGCGTGACCTCAAGCCGTCGCTGGAGACCAAGTACCTGTCGGGATTGTTTTTCGCCGGGCAGATTAATGGCACCACCGGTTATGAAGAAGCGGCCGCACAAGGACTGCTGGCGGGCATCAATGCGGCGCGGCAGTCGCGGGAAGAAGAGAGCTGGAGTCTGCGTCGTGATCAAGCCTATCTCGGTGTGCTGGTGGATGATCTCACCACCAGTGGCACACAAGAACCTTACCGCATGTTTACCTCGCGAGCCGAGTACCGCCTGTTGCTGCGTGAAGACAATGCGGATCTGCGGCTGACCGCTGTGGGCCGTGAGCTGGGGTTGGTAGATGATGTGCGTTGGACGGCATTCGAGAAAAAACGTGAAGCGGTCGAACGCGAAAGCCAGCGGTTGCACGAAACTTTAGTGCGGCCAAAAATCGTCGATGGCGCGGCGGCTGAACGAGTACTGGGTCAATCGCTAAACAAAGAGGCACATTTGGATGAGTTATTGCGTCGTCCTGGTGTTGATTACGCTGGATTGATGTCGCTGCAGGGTGCAGGGCAAGCCGTGGATGACCCCGTGGTCGCGGAACAAGTGGAAATTCAAATCAAATATTCCGGCTATATTGCGCGTCAGAAAGATGAAATTGCCCGCCACCAACGTCAGGAAAGCATGCCCCTGCCGGACGACCTGGATTATCGTCAGGTCAGCGGTCTGTCCAACGAAGTGAGCCAGAAGCTGGCCGCGCAACGGCCTGCAACACTGGGGCAGGCATCACGCATATCCGGGGTAACGCCTGCCGCGGTTTCCCTGCTGTTGGTGCATCTGAAAAAACGTGATATGACCCAGCGTATTCAACAGGCGTGAGTCATTTAGATCTACACATGACGGGAAACCACAATGCAGGATTCATCGGGAGAAGGTGCGTGAAAATGCGCAATGCAATGCAGGTTGCGATAGTCATCGCGTTTATGATGGTGAGTCTGGCGCAGGCGGGTGACGACCATCATACGCATGATGATGGCCAACACACTGACACAGACCATGGCATGATCAGCAAAAAGAGCGCACATAGCGTGAAAGAAACGCTGGATCGCCTGGAAACCGCCTTGAAAAAGAAAGGTATTACGGTCATTCTGCGCTGGAGCCACGATGCCAAAGCGGAGAAAGTCGGTGTTCCGCTGCGGCCCACTGAATTATTGCTGTTTGGCAACCCGAAGCTGGGTTCCCCGATGTTTACCAGCGCGCAGACGGCGGGTATTGATCTTCCATTGAAAGCGCTGGCCTGGAAGGATGAAAAAGGCCAGGTGTGGTTGACGTACAATGATCCGGCCTACATTGCGAATCGTCACGGCATTATTGATAGAGCAGAAATTGTCACGAAAATGGCCGGTGCATTGGACAAGCTCGCCCGCGTGGTCATTAAACCATAATTGCCGGAAAGACGAATGTCATCGCCAGCGGCGCAGCCCGCCGAATTACTGTCTGCTGGAATAAAGGCACTGAATCTGGATTGTCCGCTTGATGTTCAGACCCGGCTTCTGGATTATGTACAGCTCCTGCACAAATGGAACCGCGTTTATAATCTGACAGCGGTGCGTGATCCGGCGCAGATGGTGATACGGCATTTGCTGGACAGCCTTGCGGTGTTACCGTGCCTGAATAATGCATTAGGCAAAAAATCAGCAGGCCAAAGCGTTTTGGATGTGGGAACCGGTGCAGGTCTGCCGGGTATTCCTCTGGCCCTGCTCAGTGCAAAGCCGCACCCCGAGCGCAGGTTTGTGCTGTTGGACAGCAACAGTAAAAAGACCCGTTTTATGCAGCAGGCGGTGGCGGAATTGGCGTTGGACAATGTACAGGTCGTGCATGCCCGTACTGAAGACTTTCAAACAGAGCAAGGGTTTGATGTTGTACTGTCACGGGCCTTTGCCTCGGTGGCGGACATGTTGGCTGGCGCGGGCCAGCATTGTTTGCCGGACGGGATGGTACTGGCGATGAAAGGTACCGATCCCGTGGCGGAATTAACAGATTTATCGGCGGCCTTTATCGTGGAAAAAGTACATTCACTGCAAGTGCCAGGGTTGAATGAAGAGCGGCACCTGGTGTGTCTGCGGCGGGCTGGAATAAAAACCCGTTAACAACTTTATGGCTACTTTTCCCTGGATGTCGGTCTTTGCCGAATAACAACACAGGGTGGTTAAATTTAGGCGGAGCAGGAAAATGGGAAAAATCATCGCAGTAACCAATCAAAAAGGTGGCGTGGGTAAAACCACCACCAGCGTTAATCTGGCGGCATCGCTGGTGGCAACGCAGCGCAGAGTATTGCTGGTGGATCTTGATCCACAGGGCAATGCCACCATGGGCAGTGGTGTTGATAAACATGCCGTTGAATTATCCAGCTACCATATACTCATGAAAAAGGCGACGATGGCCGAAGCCGTGGTCGCCACCGGCGAAGCCGGTTACGACATGTTACCGTCCAATGCCGACCTCACCGCTGCCGAAGTCGAGCTGCTGCAAGAGCCGCAACGCGAACGCCGTCTGCGCGATGCGCTCATGGATGTCATTGGTAATTATGACTACATCCTTATCGACTGTCCGCCCTCACTGAACATGCTCACACTGAATGCCCTGGTGGCCTCTCAATCCGTCATGATTCCCATGCAATGTGAATATTATGCGCTGGAAGGACTGACCGCGTTGGTGAACACCATCGAAGAAGTCAAAGGCTCGCTGAATCCCTTCCTGCAAATTGATGGACTGTTGCGTACCATGTACGACCCGCGTAACCGCCTTTCCGGGGATGTGACTGAACAGCTCAACCGGCATTTTGGCGACAAACTGTTCCGCACCGTGATCCCGCGCAATATCCGTCTGGCGGAAGCGCCGAGTTACGGACTACCAGCTCTGGTTTATGATAAAAATTCACGCGGTGCCAAAGCCTACCTGGCGCTGGCAGGGGAAGTACTGCGCCGCGATAAAGCCGTTGACAACCCTGTGTTGGCAGCCAACGTCTGAACTGTTTGATACCCGAACCTACATTAATCAGTTGCAAGGTTCAGGTGATAAAGAAACCAAAAATAGAGGTTGTAGAACACATGGTGGTAAAAAAACGAGGACTGGGACGCGGACTGGATGCATTATTGGGCGGTTCCATGGCAAAGGCCGTCGAAGCACCCCAAAATACAGATCTGCGTGAAGTACCGGTGGACCTGTTACAACCGGGTAAATATCAGCCACGGACGGACATGCATACCGAAAGCCTTGAAGAATTGGCCAGCTCGATCAAAGCCCAGGGGGTCGTGCAACCCATCGTAATACGCCCCATCGGTGGCGAGCGTTACGAAATCATTGCCGGTGAGCGCCGTTGGCGTGCGGCGCAAATTGCCGGTTTGCACGATATTCCCGCCGTGGTGCGTGACGTGCCCGACGAAGCCGCCATTGCCATGGCGCTCATCGAAAACATCCAGCGCGAAGACCTGAACCCCATCGAAGAAGCCATCGCCCTGCAACGCTTGATCGACGAATTTGAAATGACCCATCAACAAGCGGCCGGAGCCGTAGGGCGCTCCCGTGCGGCAGTCAGCAATCTATTACGATTACTCAGCCTCAATGATGACGTGCGAAAAATGCTGGAACACGGTGACCTGGAAATGGGTCACGCCCGTGCCTTACTGGCGCTGGAAGGTCAGGCGCAAAGCGAAGCCGCGCGCGATGTCGCCGCCAGAGGATGTACCGTGCGGGAAACCGAACAACTGGTACGTCGTTGCCTCAGTGATACGCCCGCCAAAACAAAAAAAGACAAAAAATCAGTAGACCCCGACATTAAGCGCCTGCAAGACGAACTGGCCCAAAAACTGGCGGCCAAAGTACTATTCCAGCACGCCCCAAAGGGCAATGGCAAGCTGGTGATCCACTACAACAGCCTTGACGAACTGGACGGCATACTGGCGCGTATTCAGTAGATTGCGTCGGTGCTTGCCTGCCTTGAGCAAAAGCAGGAAAACAAGACACCCAGAACACCCAGAGGAAAACAAGACACCCATCAATCAATTGACATCCTGAGTGATCCTCTTTAGATTACGAATCAGACTAAATCAGACTATTCAATACAGGAAAAAGCAGGAGGCACGGATGCCAACACCCCGTAAAAATCAGGT
>Ga0316209_1000201_pt1 | contig 122176 bp, 120 predicted proteins | sample 6monopyrite_MG_FD_204945 | JGI IMG/M metagenome (GOLD analysis project Ga0316209, IMG submission 204945) | Microbial mat bacterial communities from mineral coupon in-situ incubated in ocean water Damariscotta River, Maine, United States -... | ecosystem: Environmental > Aquatic > Marine >... | reverse complement strand
TAAATTATTATCTGTTATTATTTTGTTTCTCTAATTTCATGTCGTTAATAAATAAAAACCAATAAAAATGTGACACACGACGATTTTAGGTCACATTCAATTTTCTTAACGGGACAGTAGTGATATTATTTATATAAATTAAGGCTCATTTTGAGTGCTAATTTGTTGTCTAAACACCTCGACATTTGTCGTGGGTAATTTGCAGGCGCCAAGTTCGCACACATAAGCTGTGGCTTTACCATCAATGGCACGCTTGCCTTCGGCAATTTTGATGGTATTAGACTGAATGACAAGATCCTTGCCTTCTGCCATAACTGACAAGATACGATTGGGTAAATATTGATCACGAAGTACATTTATAAATGGAGTGGCTGTGGCCTTATTATTTTCAGCGGTGATAATGACAATTTCCCTTGCATTAGCATAATAAAAATCGACAGCAAGTAACATTTTAGAAAGTGCCATGGGTGTTTCATGTAATATAGACGAGAATGCTTTAAGTGTTTTTTCGGCACGGGTTCTATACGCCGGGTTTGAAGTGAATTCGCTGAGACGAAGTAAATTTAGCACTTGTACAGAATTTCCGGTAGGTTCAGCACTATCAAAACTTGGCTTTTCCCGTGAGAGTAATTTTTCATGATCATTTGCGGTTAAATAAAATCCACCAGCTTTTTTATCTTCGAACTGTTCTTCTAATATTTTATCCAGTTCGATAGCCTTTTTTATCCATTGAATATCATAGGTCGCCTCATAAATATCCAGCAAACCTGCCATTAAAAATGCATAGTCATCAAGATATGCATTATGCGATGCCGTGTTATCTTTAAAGCTTCTGTATAGTCGGCCATTTTTGTAGAGGTTATTTAAAATAAAATGCGCACTTTCGACTGCCTGATTAATGTATTGCTTATTATCTAAAATCAGGCCGGCCTTTGCGAAGGCAGATATCATCAGCCCATTCCAGGCGGTTAATATTTTTTCATCTCTTAATGGTGGGGGGCGTTGTTTACGTTGCTTGTAGAGCAGACTTCTGGATTCAGAAATTATGTTCTGTACTGTGTTTTGATTGAGTTGTCTGGATTTACAGAAATCTTCTAAAGATACCGGTGTGTTAAGAATATTACGACCTTCAAAATTTCCATGCTGACTTACCCCATAGTACTGACTAAAAATAGCGTAGTTTTTCTTGCCTAGCAGATTAAGTAATTCTTTTGTATCCCAGGTGAAATAATAACCTTCTTCGGTTTCTCCGTCGGGAGTGCGGCTGTCCGCATCGGTGGCAGAATAAAAGCCAGCCTGTTGCGATGTCATTTCGCGCATAATATATTGCAGAATCTCATTCGTTATGCGTTTAAAGTTTTCATTTTTGGTAATCTGATAGGCTTCAAGATAATCAACGCTTAACAATGCGTTGTCATAAAGCATTTTTTCAAAATGTGGCACCAGCCATTCGTTGTCAGTCGCGTAGCGGTGGAATCCGCCACCAATTTGATCATATATTCCGCCGCTGGCCATTTTTGTAAGGGTCGTATTTACAATGTTTAAAAGTGCTTTATCGCCACTGCGGTGATACTGGCGTAGTAAAAACTGAAAAGGCGTGGTATTCGGAAATTTGGGTGCTTCACCAATCCCGCCATTGAAAATATCAAAATTACTTTTATAGTAAACTACAGCCAGTTGTTGTATTTGTGGGTCAGGCATTTTTGTACCTGCTATGGGTATTAAACTGGCTTTAATTGCGTCAGAAAGGCTCTGGCTGGCAGATGCTATTTCTTCTGGTTGAATTTCATATATCAGTTTTAATTTGGTGAGCAGGGTCAGCAAACCCATATTTGTACCCCGATCTCCATCTCTGGCGGGGAAATAAGTGCCGCCATAAAAGGGTTTTTTTTGCGGGGTTAACCAGACATTCATTGGCCAGCCACCGTTAAGCCCGAGGGCATGCAGAGCAGCCATATAGATTGCGTCTATATCCGGACGCTCCTCTCGATCAACTTTTATTGCAATATAGTTTTCATTAATAAAGGTGGCTATTTCAAGGTCTTCAAAAGATTCTTCTTCCATAACGTGACACCAGTGGCAGGTGGAATAACCGACACTCAGTAAAACCGGTCGATTAAGCCTGGCTGCCGCGGAAAAAGCTTCGTCACCCCATGGGTACCAGTTAACCGGGTTATGAGCATGTTGCAGAAGGTAAGGGCTGGATTGCAGAAAGAGTCGATTGGTGTATTTTGCCTTGCCATCAGGGGTCAAATGTTTTGTTCTGGGTTTGTATTGGTCACCACGTTGTAACTGCATTTTTTTTATGTTGGCGAGAATTTGAGCATTAAATATTTCTGCGCCGGGCGGGGTGTTATCAACTCGACTGGTTTTATCAGAACCATAGACAGATTGTATGGCTAAAGTCGCCAGTAATAGAACAAATAAATATATTCTGTGCTGAGATTTCATTTTCATACTTTATCGGGTTGAATTGATGAGATTCATTTTAACGTAAATAGTTTAATCTGTTTGAATAATATCTGTTCGAACAGACTTCGTTGTGTTGTTTCATGGCTAGTAAGTAGTGTATGCTGATCGCCTGATCGATACGGATAATATCCGTAAAATATTTAATAAAAAGGACGATTGAAATGATGCATATAAGTAAGTTGTTATTGTTTGCTCTACTATTAACTGTTGGCAGTTTTAGTGGCGTGTACGCCAAATCTACTGATGATGGCTTTAGTGAAGTAGACATTAAAACCATCAAACTCGGGCATGGGATTTATATGCTAATGGGCCGGGGTGGCAACATTGCCATTTCTGTGGGTGAGGATGGCGTGTTTATGATTGATGATCAATTTGCACCGCTAACAGCAAAAATTAAGAAGGCAATTGCTGATATTTCAGCTAAGCCCATTCGTTTTATGATTAATACACACTGGCATTTTGACCATACCGGTGGCAATGAAAATCTTGGAAAAGATGGGGTTGTTATTGTTGCTCATGATAATGTTTACAAACGCATGAGCAAAGGTGGTTTTATAAAGGCTCTTAATAAAAAAGTACCCGCAGCCCCCAAAGTGGCTTTACCGGTTATTACGTTTAATGACGAGGTAACATTTCACTTAAATAATCTAGAGATAGAAGTGGTTCATCGTAAAAATGCGCATACGGACGGAGATAGTATGGTGTTTTTTAAATCAGCGAATGTGATTCACATGGGAGATACTTTTTTTAATACCATGTACCCGTTTATAGATGCCTCGAGTGAGGGCAGCATTGATGGTATAATTAATTCGGCAAATTTTGTGCTCGGAATTGCTGATGATAAAACAAAAATAATACCAGGGCATGGGCCTTTAGGTGATAAAAAAGCGTTACTGGAATATCGGGATATGCTGGTAACCCTAAAAAATCGAATGCAGAAGCTAATGGATGATGGTAAGTCAATGGATCAAATAATTGCTTTAAAACCCACAGCTGATTTTGATAAAAAATGGGGCGGTGGTTTTTTAAAACCCGATGATTTTCTAAAAATATTGAATACGGTCATGCCATAAACCAGGTATGAGTTGTAAGTATTCCCTCGAATGATAAATAATCAATTACTCGATTCAGTGAACACGGTGCAAACACCGGAAGGTATAGATATATACCTGAGGGTTGCAGGGGTGTGGCCGCGCAGTGTTGCCTGGATTATTGACTTATTAATTCGAGGGTTTATTTATGCTGTTTTAGCCTTTTTTTTAACTAAGTTAGGTGACTTTGGGACAGGCTTAATGCTCATTGGCTTCTTTTTTATGGAATGGTTTTACCCTGTCTTTTTTGAAGTATTTAATAAGGGAATGACACCGGGTAAAAAATATTTAAAATTACAGGTGTTAAATAGTGATGGTACCCCCATTGGCTGGTCGCCATCATTATTGCGAAATATTTTAAGAACGGTTGATTTTTTACCCTTCTTTTATGGGCTCGGTTTTCTAAGTATGTTAATGAATGACCGATTTCAAAGGCTGGGTGATCTGGCTGCGGATACAATTGTTGTCTATTATCAGGACTCAGCACCACGAGAACCAATATCGAAACAATTAATACCGGAGAGTGCGCATGTTAAAGCAGACTTCAATTTAAACCTTAAAGAGCAGCAGTCGATTATTCGTTATGCGGAACGGGCTAATGAATTATCGGATGCAAGAATGCAGGAGCTGGCAGAAATATTAAACCCACTTGATATTACAGAGCATAAAATGACAAAGGAAAAGCTATTAGGTATAGCGAATGGATTAACAGGTCAAAAATGAAGCAGGTGGCATTTGAAAAAAAGTATGCATCATTCTGGACTTATCTCGAAGATAATCTTTTAAGTGAAAATCCGCTATCTTCATTAGCCGGTAAAGAAAAGTTTGACGAAGAATTTTTAGCGCAGAAGTTTCCCGAATATTACCGGTTGTTATGTCATCATTTGTCTCTGGCTCGTTCACGTCACTATAGTCCATTACTGGTTGAACGACTCGAAAAGCTGGTGATACATGCTCACCAGCTTTTTTATAAACGCAAATCACACTTGCTTTCATCTGTGCTTATTTATTTTACATCAGGCTTTGCGAAGTCAGTTAGAAATGAATGGCGCTGGGTATTATTATCCGGTGTACTTTTTTTCGGTACATTATTTGCGATGCTAATAACCCTGCAATCATATCCAGATATGGTATACACCGTAATTCCCGCTGAACAACTCGCGCAAATGGAATCCATGTATGACCCATCGCAGGAAAAAATTGGCCGTGATAGAAATGCCGGTACAGATTTCCAGATGTTCGGCTTTTATATTTTCAATAATACGGGTATAGGTCTGAAAACATTTGCCAGTGGATTACTGCTTGGGGTTGGCACCGTAATGACGCTTTTATTTAATGGACTGACTATTGGCAGTGTTGCTGGCTACTTAACTTATATTGGCTATGGTGCGACCTTCTGGCCATTTGTGTCGGGTCATAGTGCGCTTGAACTAAGCGCAATTGTATTGTCCGGTGCAGCCGGATTTAAGCTGGGTTTCTCAATTATCAGCCCAGGTAGAAAAAGTCGACTACTTTCCCTAAGGGATAATGCAAAACAGGCTGTGTTCATGATGTATGGCGTTGCCACTATGTTTATTATGGCGGCTTTTGTCGAGGCTTACTGGTCATCCATGGCGGATGTTCCATCATTAATTAAGTACAGTGCTGGTATCGCAAGCTGGGTTCTACTTATTGCATATTTTTCTTTAGCTGGGCGACGTTATGCAGCTAGATAAAATTATAATTGCACTAAGGCAACGCTCAGCCTGGGAGTCAATGGATCTTGGTGTAATGTTAATGCGCAGGCTGTGGCCTGTAATTTTCTTTCCCTGGTTGATTATGATGTCGCTTGTTCTGACTTTTGTATTATTTGCGCAAGTGCAGGGCTTTATGTATTTTGGTGGTTTTTTTATGTGGATAATTAAACCGGTTTACGAAAGTATGATTTTATTTATTATAAGCCGCGGTGTATTTGGTGAATATTTAACATCAGCTGAAGTTTATTCTTCTATGGGAAAGTGGTTGAAAACCGGTTTATTAACCACGTTTTTTTACTGGAGAGTATCACCATCCCGTTCATTCAACATGCCTGTACATTTACTAGAAGGATTAAGCGGTTCAAAGCGCCGCCAACGACTTGAGTCATTACATCGGGTTAACGGTTCGCATTCAGTCTGGCTAACTGTGATTGGCGTGCATTTTGAATATGTTGTTGGCTTAACCTTATATGTTTTACTGTTTTTTATAGCGCCGACTTTAACTTCGGATTATATGTCGTTAATGATAGAAAATCCTGATGATCAACAGATATGGTTTATAATGGGTTCAGTTATTTACGCTATAACATTATTTATACTAGAACCTTTTTATGTGGCTTCCGGTTTTTTGCTTTATCTAAATCGTAGAACACAGCTAGAAGGCTGGGATGTGGAGCTTGATTTTAAAAATCTCGCACAACGTTTAAATGATGAAAATACTGTTATTGAAAATGGTGTAAATCAATGATATTTATTTCAGGTTTTTCCAGGTCTTATACACTACGATATACTATCAAAAAAAATGTAGTCAAAATTTTATTGATTTGTGGTTTATTTCAACCTGCAATGGCTGATGAGAATGACAAAGATAAATCGTTAAATAAACGCCCTGAACTTTATCATGAAAGAAAAGATATAAATGAGTCAGAGCATATTATAAATGACATAATTTCAAAACAGCCATTTGTAAACGTACAGGAAGAAATTGTCTGGGATTTTGCTGAAGAAAATGAGCAGGACGATGAAGAAACACAGGCCCCTCCCGATTTAACCTGGTTAACGGGTTTGGTGACTTTTATTTCAATGATAATAGAAGCTGCTTTATGGGTGGCTCCTCTATTAGCTGTGTTTTATCTTTACCGTTACAGAAAATACTGGTTAAGATTATTGCGGGGAGAATCATTAAGCTCAGAAGAGTTATTATTGCCTGACACTCTATTTGGTCTTGATATTAAACGTGATAGTTTACCTGATGATATTGAGAATACAGCACGTGAATTATGGAAAAACTATAAATCCCGCGAAGCTGTGAGTTTATTGTACCGGGGGTCTATTGTTAGATTATTTGAGCGTTACCGATATGAGCTGCCTTCAGGGGCGACTGAGCAGGATTGTATTCGTTATGTTGAAATGCAATATAAAACAATTAATCAAAAAAATGATAATGCAGCTCGACAGATTGATCGTTTCAGAAAAATTACCCGTACCTGGATAGAAATTGCCTATGCTCATCGTTTACCGGATGACGATATTTTTTATGAACTATGTGAGCAGTGGAATCAGTTGTTTGTTATCGATATGGCTATGTCTTATAAGGTGAAATCCTAGTGGGTACTAAAAATAAAGGCATTAGTACTGATAATGTAGTTTACGGACTTGTGTTTATTGCGATTGTGATTATCGGATACTGGCTGTATACAAAACTTGAATATCACATGATTGAGAAGGATCAGGGGTATCAGGGAGAGGCGCAATTTAATGATTATCTGGCCGCAGAATTTTATCTTTTAAGCATGGGGCAGGATGCAAAAAAAATTAAACTGTTTACAGATAAACAGGTTCAGTTAAATGTAAATGACACATTATTTATTCCGAGTGTGCGCCTGGCTTTTGATGCCCGTAGATCCGAAAAAATAATTAACTGGGTAAGAAGTGGCGGGCACTTAATCATAACTGGGCGCGTAGAAACTGAAAATAATGTGAGTCAGCGTGATCATATATTAGAAAGCATCGGCTTATATGTAAAGCGACAATCTCTGGCTGAAGACTCTACACAAAGTGAAACACCCGTTAATGTGGTGACTGTAAGTGATGATTTTTTAAGAGTGGATTTTGATGATTATCTGGTGATATCTAAAACCGCACAATTTGATTCTGATATTGTCTGGTCAATTGAAGATGAGGACAGAACCCATGGGTTACAGATTGTACTCGGTGATGGTAGGTTAACGCTTTTATCAGATATGCGTTCATTCAAAAATGAATATATTAATGGTTATGATCATGCGGCATTTTTATTTTTTCTAAGTGGAACACAGCTTGATAAAAGTGAGCCCGGTAATTTTTACTATTCACTTTTCGAAGATCAAATTTCCCTGCTGCAGTGGCTATGGGAAAATGCACATCTTTTTATGCTCTCGTTTATTGTTTTTTTAATCTTTATGCTGTGGATGCTTGTGCCACGCTTCGGGCCATTAATTAATGTGCAGCCGCCCATTAGACGACAGTTTTTAGATCATCTGAGTGCAGCGGGTAATTATCACTGGCGACAGGGTGATTATTCTCGTTTAATCATGGATGTTAGAAAACAGTTGAGCCATTGCGTAAAGATTAAATATCCGGAGTGGACTGGTTTAAGCAAACAGGATCAAATTATACATCTCGTCGATATAAGTCAGATAGACATATCCAGAATTGAGGATGCATTGTTTGATACAGATATTCAAAAAGTCGATGATTTTATTATCAAAATAAAAGTACTGGAAAAATTGAGGAAAAGTTTATGAGTCAAGATGATTTAGAACAACTAACCGAAAATAAAGTTGATGACTCGCAATATATTCAACAGTTAAAAGAACAAATAAATAATGTGTTTATTGGTCAGCAGGAAGTGGTAGAGCAGGTAATGATTGCCATGCTGGCTGCGGGACATATTTTAATTGAAGGAGTACCGGGGCTAGGTAAAACATTGTTGGTACGTTTGTTAGCAAAATCCATTAATGGTGAGTATTCGCGGATTCAGTTTACACCGGATTTAATGCCCAGTGATATTACCGGGCATGTCATGTTTGATAATGAAGCCAATAAATTTCGTATACGTCGAGGTCCGGTTTTTACAAATTTACTGCTGGCGGATGAAATTAATCGTGCACCAGCAAAAACCCAGTCTGCTTTATTGGAAGTCATGCAGGAACACCAGGTTACACTTGAAGGTAAGGCACTTGCGGTACCAGAACCCTATCTAGTGATGGCCACGCAAAATCCGTTAGAGCAGGAAGGCACTTATCCATTACCTGAAGCCCAACTTGACCGATTTATTATTAAAATTAAAATTGATTATCCAAAAGCCGATGCTGAACATCAGATGATACAGGCAGTAACTAATAATCAGGTAGGTGATCGGTTCTCAATTGATAATGTAAAGCAGCAGTTTTCACCTGAAGATATTATTCGCTTACAAAAATGTGTAACGCAGGTTTCAGTTGATGAAGAGGTTTCTACCTATGCGGTTGCCATTGTCAGAAAAACCAGAGACTGGCCTGGCATATCAAATGGCGCAGGACCCCGGGGTGGTATCGCAATATTGCGTTGTGCCCGTGCCCGTGCCTTTATGCAGGGGCGTGATTTTGTTACACCGGATGATATTAAACAGGTCGCATTGCCGGTGTTACGTCACCGTATTATTCTGTCACCTGAAATGGAACTGGAAGGAATGGATGCTGACCGGGTTATTGTAGCTCTATTAGATAAAGTACAGGCACCCAGAAAATAAAGTTAAATTATTGATTATGAAAATATTTAACTTCAAACCCGCTAAACGATTGCTGCATCTTATTATTGTATTAACGTTATTGGCAGTAATATCCAGTATCTGGCCCGAATTACAGGCTTACTGGTTTATGATAATGTATACGGTATTGATTTTGGCGTTCATCGATTTAGGGTGGTTATTTAAAACACCAGCCGTTTATATAAAAAGAGATTTACCCACTGCGCTTTCGTTGGGCCTGGTACATGAGGTTAAACTGTCGGTTAAAAATAGAGCCAGGCGAAATATTGTGCTAGATGTTTTCGATCACTTTCCACAGCAGGCTGAAGTAAATGGCATGCCAAGGCGTCTCTTGCTGGATACAGATGAAACTGCACAGTTGAGTTATTATTTGAAACCTTTGCTGCGGGGTGATTTAAAACTCAAGCAGGTCGAGTGCCAGATCCTGTCACCTTTTGCATTTTGGCATCGTAGGGATTTATTAACGCTAGAAAATCGTGCCAGGGTGTATCCAAATTATGCACCGGTTATTGAATACGCCTTTTTAGCGACAGAAAATCATTTGAGTATGATGGGAATATTAAAACATCGTCGGCGTGGACAGGGCATGGATTTTCATCAGTTGCGAGAATTCAGGGAAGGCGACAGTCTTAAACAAATTGACTGGAAAGCGTCTTCGCGCATGCGAAAAATGATTGCGCGTGAGTATCAGGATGAGCGTGACCAGCAGATCATTGTCATGCTCGATTGTGGTCACCGGATGTTGGCACAGGATGGAGATTTGTCTCATTTTGATTACAGCCTTAATGCTTTATTGTTGTTGGCTTATGTTGCATTAAGGCAGGGTGATTCAATTGGTGTGTCTACATTCAGTAACGAAAATGCACGTTGGGTTAAACCGGTTAAAGGTGTAACGAATATTAATATATTACTTAATGGGATTTATGACTTACAACCGGGATCAGCTGCGCCGGATTATTCATCCGGCGCACGGGATTTAATTCTTCGTCAGCGTAAGCGCTCACTGGTATTAATTCTAACAAACTTGCGCGATGATGATTGTGATGATTTAAAAGCGGCGGTGCAGGTGCTTAAAAAATATCATAAAGTTGTAGTTGCCAGCTTGCAGGAACAGGCATTAGTCGATAAATTACAGCAGCCAGTTGTTAATCTGGACGATGCTCTGACGGTCGCAGCCACACATTCCTATCAGCTAAAACGTGATCTGCTGGTAAAACAGCTGCGTAATAGTGGCATTAATACCCTTGATGTATTGCCGGAACAGCTGGCTCTGTCGCTTACGAATACTTATCTGGATTTAAAATCATCTGGGCAAATTTAAAATATATTGCCTCTCTGGTAAGGTGATCATTATAAGTATGCACAAATATCTTTTAAATTTAGTGTTCAATCCTGGGCTATGTTGTAAAATTCAATTATGAATCTTCAGAATAAGTCGCAACAAATTAGCTGGTCACAAATAGTGAGTACTGCTAAAAACTATAAAAGTAGTTTATGGCAGGCAAACATGATTGCTGTTCTGGCTGCTGTGTTAAGTGCACCGGTTCCCATGTTGATGCCCTTACTGGTCGATGAGGTTTTACTTAATAAACCCGGGTTTTTAGTGGCGGGTATGGATGCTATTTTCCCACAGAGCTGGTTGGGGCCTGCATTTTATATTATCAGTATTATGATAATTACCATTACTCTACGTTTGCTCTCTATGCTGCTGGCAGTTTGCCAGACATTTAAATTCACCCAAATCGCCAAAGAAATTACCTATCAAATTCGTGTCAAACTGTTAACTAAACTACAGTTTATTTCAATGGCTGAATATGAAACCTTAGGCAGTGGGACCGTAGCATCTCATCTGGTAACCGATGTGGAAGCTATCGATACTTTTATCGGTAGTGCCCTGAGCAAGTTTATCGTTGCACTTTTATCTATTGTGGGTGTTGCCATTATTTTATTGTGGATACACTGGCAACTCGCGCTGTTTATTCTGGTAATGAATCCTCTGGTGATTTTTTTCACTACCGTTTTAGGTCGTAAAGTTAAACGTTTAAAGAGCCGTGAAAATTCTGCTTTTGAAATATTTCAACAATCATTAAGTGAAACCCTTGATGGCATTCATCAGATACGCGCAGCTAATCGGGAACGTCATTATTTACAGCGCGTTATTGATAAAGCTCGGGGTATTAAAAGCCATTCTGCCTCTTTCAGCTGGAAGAGTGATGCGGCGAATCGCGTTTCATTTTTTATTTTTCTAATGGGTTTTGAAGTCTTTCGAGCTGTGAGTATGTTGATGGTTATTTTCTCTGATTTATCCATCGGTCAGATGTTTGCTGTTTATGCCTATTTATGGTTTATGATGGCTCCAGTGCAGGAAATTCTCAGTATTCAATACAGTTACTATTCCGCTAATGCAGCTATTGTCAGATTAAATAATTTACTCAAACTTGACGTTGAGCCTCAATACGAACACAAAATTAATCCTTTTGAAAATAAGCAGACAATTGGTTTAAAAGTCGAAAACATCCATTTTAGCTATGGCATGAAAAATTCACCACCAGATGTTGAGCTCGAACCGATATTAAATGGCTTATCTTTATCAATTAAACCTGGAGAAAAGGTTGCAATTGTCGGTGCAAGTGGGGGTGGAAAATCCACCCTGGTTCAAATTTTACTGGGTATGTATACCCCGCATCAGGGACAGATACTTTTCGGTGATGTGAATGTTAAAGACATCGGTTTAGATATTGTGCGGGAAAATGTGGCAACAGTTTTGCAACATCCGGCGCTGTTTAATGATACGGTGCGTAATAACATCAGTCTCGGTAAAGATTATACTGATGAAGCGCTGTGGAATGCGCTGCAGGTTGCCCAGTTAAAATCTACCGTTGAAGATTTACCAGCTAAGTTAGATACCATTGTCGGGCATAACGGCGTGCGTTTATCCGGTGGTCAGCGTCAGCGACTCGCGGTTGCACGACTGGTATTGTCCCAGCCAAAAATTGTAATATTAGATGAAGCCACTTCGGCACTGGATACTGAAACGGAATCTAAGTTACACCTGGCAATGCGCGAGTTTTTAAAAGATCGAACGACATTAATTATTGCTCACCGTTTAAGTGCCGTAAAACAGGCGGATCGGGTTTTTGTTTTTGAAGGCGGGCAGGTCATTGATGAAGGTGTGCATGACGAAATGGTACAGCGCGACGGTGTCTATAAACAGCTTTATGGTAGCCATACCTAGCAGGTGTATACTGTCTAAGTGATATAGATGTATTGTTAAAAATCTCTTATAAATATTAGCGAGAAAAAATGTCAGCTATTCGTATAGGTCACGGTTATGATGTTCATGCTTTTGAGGCGGGAGATCATATTGTTCTGGGTGGCGTAACAATACCCTTTCATAGTCAGTTTAAAGCCCATTCAGATGGCGATGTTTTGCTTCATGCCGTGTGTGATGCTCTGCTTGGATCTCTGGCGTTGGGCGATATCGGTCATCATTTTCCAGACACGGATAAAGCCTTCAAAGGTATCAATAGCCGGGAATTATTAAAAAGGGTTTATAAATTAATAATAGATAAGGGTTTTGAATTAGTGAATATTGATGTCACTATTATTGCTGAAGCACCTAAAATGGCACCCCATATACATCAGATGCGCGCCAATATAGCAGATGACCTTCTCGCTAATATTTCTCAGGTAAATGTCAAAGCCACAACCACTGAAAAGCTTGGGTTTATTGGTCAGCAGGAGGGTATCGCGGTGCATTCGGTTTGTTTATTGCAAAAAACAGACTAATACTTGCAAATAATCAATTTATTTGCAAAAAAATACTAGCTTAATGCAGACAATTTTAGTTAATCTTATATACTGAAGTTGTAGTAAAAATGACGTAATCAAACATAATGTATATATGCTGATCTATATTCACGGTTTTAACAGTTCACCAGAATCGTATAAAGCAAGTCTGCTTCAATCCTTTGCGGATAAAATAAATATGCCCGATGTGTTGGAAATACCAGCATTATCTTACGATCCAGCAATAGCCATGGATCAACTCTTACAAATAGTTAGAAAGCACCAGAGCAACAATGGAATGCGTCCATTGTGTTTTATTGGCAGTTCATTAGGGGGCTATTATGCAACCTGGCTGGCAGAAAAATTTGAGAGCCGTGTAGTATTAATAAATCCGGTGGTTAAACCCGATGAACTGTTTGGAGATTATCTTGGTTTTAATCGAAACATTTATACTGGAGAAGAATATACATTAACCATGGATCATGTGCACCAGTTAGAAAAATTTTACGTTAAAGAAATTTCCAAGCCTGACCGATATTTACTGATGCTGCAATGCGGTGATGTTGTGCTGGATTATAACCTGGCACTGGAAAAATACGCAGCGGTGCCTTCAATTGTAGAAGAAGGCGGTGGCCATGAATTTTCCGAGTTTGACCGCCATCTGGAAACGGTGCTGGCTTTTTGTGGCATTAACTGTTTAAAAGCATATTCCTAATTTTATACCTTCATCATTTCTGTATAATATCCGATTATTCGATTTATATATCTATATGAGCTAGATGTAAATCACTAAATTAAAAGGAAAAAAAATGTCACTTGGCCCGGTCATGCTTGACCTTGTCGCAACATCCATAACCCCGTTGGAACGGGAAATGCTGCTACACCCGCAAACCGGGGGCGTTATTCTGTTTACGCGTAATTATGAATCGGTCGAACAAATAACCGCACTGGTGACTGAAATTCATAACTTGCGCACACCGCATTTATTAGTCGCTGTTGACCATGAAGGTGGTCGGGTACAGCGTTTTCGTGATGGCTTTACCCATATACCCGCTGCGGCAACTTACGGTGAAGTTTATGCTCGAGATAAAAAACAGGCTAAACAGTTAGCAAAAGAGTGTGGCTGGTTGATGGCTGCAGAGTGTCGCTCAGTGGGTATTGATATGAGTTTTGCGCCGGTATTAGATATAGGGATTGGCCTAAGCGGTGTTATTGGTGATCGGGCCTATCATTCCAAACCGGACGTTATTTCGGAGCTAGCCCATGAATATATGTCGGGGATGCAACAGGCAGGTATGGTGGCAACAGGAAAACATTTTCCCGGGCACGGCTCTGTGAAAGAAGACTCCCACACTGCGCATCCGCAAGATAGCCGTCCGCTTAATGATATATTAATGAAAGATGTGATTCCCTTTGAAAGAATGATTCACTACGGACTGGCTGCAATTATGCCGGCGCATGTGGTTTATCCTGCGGTAGATGATAAACCTGCGGGTTACTCAACTGTCTGGTTACAGCAAATACTGCGTCAGCAATTAAATTTTCAGGGTGTGATTTTTAGCGATGATTTGAGTATGGAAGCCGCGGGGGTAGTAGGTAGTTTTGCTGAACGTGCAAATCTTGCATTACAAGCCGGTTGCGATATGGTGCTGGTATGTAATCATTCTGAAGCCGCTCAACAGGTTTTAGATTCACTGGAACAGTATGCTAATCCGACATCTCAAATACGTTTAATTAGAATGCACGGACGCGGTGCAATTAATCGACAGGAATTAATGGCATCTGAAAAATGGCAGGCAATCGTTAAAAAAGTAATGCTTTTACAGGATGATCCTAATTTTGAATTAGATGTATAAGCCAGTACATAAGCCAGTACATAAACCGCTACAATTATGAAATAAATCAGAATACTACAGTACTGTTGAAAATATGAGTAAGACTGTAGAATAGAAGTGAAACCAGAAATATAATTATTTAAGAAGCATAGACAATATTATGGAATTATTACAAGATTTACTAAGCCAGTTTAACTTAGGCAAAGAATCAATCTGGATTAGCCAGGTTTTTATTATTGTACTTGCAACATTGGTGCTCAGTTTTTTTCAAAAGCGAGCCTTTCAAAAGTTAAATAAAAAACTCATTAAAACCCAAAATCCCTGGGATGATTTGTTAATCGGCGCTGCTGCCGGGCCGGTTAGCTATCTGATCTGGCTGTTGGGTGTTTTGTTTGCAGCAGAAATTGTTCAGTCAAAAAGTCAGGCCGCTATATTCGCTTTTATTGATCCGATGCGTGATGTGGGTGTTGTTAGTATTTTAATTTATTTTTTGTTGCAATTAATTAAAGGTGCAGAGAAAAATTTGATAGAGAGTCATGCCAGGGATAGTGAGCAGGATATAGATAAACATACCGTACAGGCCATTGGTAAGCTGGTTAAAATATCGGTGTTTATTACGGGTGGTTTAATTCTGCTGCAAACCCTTGGTTACAGTATTTCAGGAATTCTTGCATTTGGCGGTGTTGGTGGTATTGCCATTGGTTTTGCGGCAAAGGATTTACTGGCAAACTTTTTCGGCGGCTTAATGATTTATTTAGATCGTCCGTTTAAAGTGGGTGACTGGATCCGTTCCAATGATAAACCAATCGAAGGCACGGTTGAAAGTATTGGCTGGCGTTTAACCCGGATTCGTACCTTTGATAAGCGCCCGTTATATGTCCCTAATTCTATATTTGCCAATATATCAGTTGAAAACCCATCGCGTATGACAAATCGACGTATAAACGAAACGATGGGTATTCGTTATGATGATGTTCATAAAATGGCAACGATTATAGATCAGGTGAAATCTATGCTACAAAATCACCCGGATATTGACAATGATCAAACCCTGATCGTTAATTTTAATTGTTTTGCTACCTCATCTATTGATTTTTTCATTTACACTTTTACTAAAACAACTGACTGGATTCAGTTTCATGAAATTAAACAGGATGTACTTTTAAAAATTGTTGAGATTATTGAGCACAATGGTGCTGAGTTTGCTTTCCCAACATCAACTGTGCATTTACAATCAATGCCTGATAAAGAGAAGTATGATTAATGGCTGACAAGTTACTCGTAGTAATTGCAAATGTGGACATAACCCGACCGGCTGAAATATTGCCGCCGCTTTTACAGGCAACGGTTGCGGCCGCAATGGAGTATGACGTAGAAGTTTTGTTTACAGGGCAAGCAGGGCAGTTAACCATAAAGGGCGAAGCTGAAAAATTAGTATTACAGGAAGATGATAGTAAAAGCGTATATGATCATATAAAACAGGCCAGAGCCGCAGGGGTTGTGTTTAAAGTGTGTACGCCGGCTTTAAAGTTCTGGGGCGATAATATTATTCCAGAAATAGAAGAAACCGTGGGCGGGGCTTATATTATTAATGAATCAATGGATGACAGTGTCGTCACCTTTACCTATTAAAATGAAAACCTACGAAGAGGCTGAAAAAATTTTAGCTAATGCGGAATTAATTTTTAACGTCGAAGAAATTAATCAGTCTATTGATAAAATAGCGATGCAGTTAAATAAGCAGTTTAGTCATGTTTCGCAGCCGGTTATCGTGCTACCGGTTATGAATGGTGGCCTGATTTTTAGCGGACACTTAATTACCCGATTAAAATTTCCGGTTGAAATCGACTACTGCCATGCCACTCGCTATCGCGATAAAACGTCTGGCAGTGACTTACACTGGAAAGTTAAACCTCAAATTTCACTGGCTAACAGAACTGTGTTAGTTGTCGATGATATTCTTGATGAAGGTCATACACTTCAGTCGGTAATGGCATTCTGTAAATCTCAAAATGTAGAAAAAGTACTGTCGGCTGTACTGCTTGAAAAAAAACATCCTCGACCAAAAGCAGATATTAAAAGTGACTTTGTCGGTCTACAGGTTGAAGACCGTTATGTGTTTGGTTTTGGTATGGATTACAAAGGTTATCACCGCCAGTTAAATGCAATTTATGCGGTTTCTAAATGAACACATACAATCTTAAAACTGCAATTATTGGCGGAACCGGTTTATATCAACTCGATGGTTTTGAAGAAGTTGATCGACTGAAATTATTGACTCAGTGGGGAGCGCCATCTTCAGAAATAGTTATTATGCAAGCGGGCAGCGAGTATATTGCATTTTTAGCACGCCATGGACTAAAGCACGATATACCGCCACATAAAGTAAATTATCGGGCAAACCTGTGGGCATTAAAAGAGTGCGGTGTTAAAAGTATTATTGGCGTCGCCGCGGTTGGGGGTATTAGCGAAACCATGTCACCCGAAACACTGGTAATCCCTGAGCAAATCATCGATTACACCTATGCGCGTAAACACACCTATTTTGAAACTGAACATGAAAAAGTTGTGCACATTGATTTTACTGAACCTTATAGCCAGCCCCTACGAGAGAAGTTGCTGACTGCAGCGCAAAGCCAGTCAATCAAAATTATAGATGGAGGCGTGTATGCGGCAACTCAGGGACCCCGGCTGGAAACGGCGGCAGAAATCCAGAAATTAAAACGCGATGGTGCCGATATTGTTGGTATGACCGGGATGCCGGAAGCATCACTGGCCAGGGAAATTGAACTGGAATACGCCTGTTGTGCGCTGGTTGTTAACTGGGGAGCAGGGTGTGCGGGAACCGTTAAAATTGATCACAGTGATATCTTGAAAATTGTTGATTCGGGTATGGTTCAGGTTAAATCTATTCTTAAAAGCTGCATTCTGCAGGATTGATGTGTTTATACTGGCGATACTGGCGTTAAAACCCGGATATTTCCTGTAAGACAGGGTTTTCATCGATCAATATCCGCCAGTTACCCATCATTTCATGCCCTAATCGGGTAAGAGCGTATCAATCAATATCACAATGTTATAAAATACCCGCGCTTTCAAAGACGTAAAAGGGTAAACAATGTCACGTGCCGATAAGGTCTCAGACGCAACAGGTCTGTCAAAACTGATTCTAACTCTCCGCTACCATGAACAGTCACGCCAGTGGTTTGCGGTAATTTTTGTACTCATTGTGAGTTTGTTTGGTTCATACAACCCAATGTTATTTATTATCGGTGGTGCTATTGCCGCCGTAGGTGCTGCAGTACGCATGTGGGCGTCGGGTTATGTAATGAAAAATAAAGAGCTTGCAACTAATGGCCCCTACGCCTATGTACGCCACCCATTATATGTGGGTAACATTCTATTACTGGTCGGATTCTCTATTGCTTCAACACAATGGTGGTCCTTTGTGCTGATGATCGCATTGCTGTGGTTTTATTATCCACCGACTATCTCTTATGAAGATAATAAGCTGCGTGACCTCTTTGGTGCTGAATGGGAAGAGTGGTCGAAAAATATACATGCGCTGATTCCGACATTTGGTGCTAAAGCTGGCAGTATGAAAAGTGCCTGGTCATTTAAAAAAAGTTTGATGCAAAATGCAGAGCCTGTCATCGTGGTATATCTAATTGGCTGTATGTATCTGCTTTATACACGTTAAATAATGATAGAAAATCTGGATTTTATTTCAGAAAGTGAATTAACCCACTGGGTTAGAGAACATCTGAATTCAGATACATATGCATTATCAGCAGGGTATCAGGGAAAGACCCTGCTGTTTGATGAGCTTAATCATAAGCTCGTTATCAAAGTTCCATTGGGTAATTTTTTTACACGCCCGATAAATCTTGCGTTACTGCGACACGAATATAAAATTTATCAGAAACTTCAGGGAATGGCTGCCATACCCGTTTGCTATGGTATGGCAAATAATGAATTTCTGGTAATTGAGTTTATTGAAGGGCAGACCATTCGCGAAAGTAGACCACAAACAGACTCAGTTTTTTTCGTTAAATTGTTGGCTGCAATTCAGGATATGCATCAACGAGGTGTTGCACATTTTGATTTAAAGCGTTCAGAGAATTTATTAGTTACACATAATAATGAACCAAAGCTCATTGATTTTGGTGTGTCTATTAATCGTAAATCCGGCCTGCACTGGTTAAATCAGTACTTGTTTAAACTGGCTTGCCAGTTTGATTTTAATGCATGGGCAAGGCATAAGTATTATAAACAGATGGAATTACTGAGCGAAGAGGATAAGCCCTATTATCGTAAAACCGCTGTGGAAGTTTGGTCTAAAAAAATTAAACGTTTTTATAAAGATCGGGTTCTGAAGTTATTGCGGTCGATTTTTATTAGATGATTTTTAAGGTATGCATTTTCTTACAATATTAAATAGATTTCAATAACGCCTCAGCACTATCAATATATTTTTTCCGTGAAAGTAGTAGTTGCCAACGACTGCCGCCGCATTGTCGCCAGAGTACAGCGGAGCGAATGCCGGCAAATAGCAAAGCACGTATTTTATTTGCGTTAGCGGTTTGTGATAGGTATATCTGTTCTCCCTGCACCATAATTTTAGGTCCGATAGGACTGATGTTTTGTTGGTAGATATCCGCTAAGTTAGCAATGATATTTTCATGGCTAACATGAAAGTAATCAATTTTACCCTGAGTTTTTTCCAGCTCGTTTGTAAGTTTGTTCAGCATTTCGGGGTTTTTACGCAGGATTTTTTCCAGGTGCAAAATTTGAATAACATAGCGGGTGATATCCATATCCATTTCCTGTTTATTACCGGATAGTTGATCACGTAAAGCGCTTAAACCTTTTTTAATCGTATATGTGTCACCATAAACATCCATTACCTTGTTAGCATCAAATCGGAACAGGGTTTCCAGCATGGAGGCTAACTGAGCTTCAGCCACATTGCCGGTGGTTGCTATTTCTTTTACCAGAATGACTGCCTGATAAATGCCTGCAAGGGCGTGGGTTTTATCTTCTTGTGAATGTTGCATTATTTTTTATAATTCTATTGCTTCGTTTAGTTGAACATGTTGTCAATTACGCCACCGCCTAAACAAATATTCTGTTGATAAAAAACTACAGATTGTCCTGGTGTAATCGCGCGCTGCGGATTTTCAAATTTAACCGTAATTGAATTATTTTCGCAACTGATTATCGTACATAACTGATCATTTTGTCGATAGCGAACTTTAGCATGGCAGGCGTAGGGGAACTCGGGTGGTTTGCCACTGATCCAGCTTAACTGTGATGCATTTAAATGCGTGTGGTATAGGGCAGAGTCATCTCCCTGAGCTACATAAAGTATATTTTTATCCAGGTCTTTACTCACACTAAACCACGGATCTTCGCTGGCATTTTTAACGCCACCAATGCCCAATCCTTTGCGTTGACCCAGGGTGTAATACATAAGTCCGTGATGTTTCCCAATAATCTGACCTTGCAGTGTTTTAATATCTCCCGGTTGTGCCGGAATAAAGCGTTGTAGAAAATCTTTAAATTTTCTTTCGCCTATAAAACAGATGCCGGTGCTGTCTTTTTTGTTATGGGTAATAAAATCCGATTTTTCAGCCATTTTTCTGACTTCAGGTTTTTTAATATCCCCGACGGGAAACAGACTGTGTTTTAGCTGTTGCTGATTAAGCGTATATAAAAAATAACTTTGATCCTTATTGTCATCAAGGCCTTTTAACAGCTGGTATTCATTATCAGTCTGAGCGCGTTGTACATAATGACCCGTGGCAATAAAATCTGCGCCGAGTTGCAATGCGTAATCTAAAAATGCTTTAAATTTTATTTCTTTATTGCAGAGAATGTCCGGGTTGGGTGTGCGGCCGGCACGATATTCATCGAGAAAATGTTGAAAAACCCGATCCCAGTACTGGTCAGCAAAATTAACACTGTGTAACTTGATATTTAACTTGTCACAAACCTGTTGTGCATCTTTTAAATCGTCCGCCGCGGCGCAGTAATCCTTATCATCATCCTGTTCCCAGTTTTTCATAAAAAGACCTTCGACCTGATAGCCCTGTGTTATTAAAACCTGTGCTGCAACAGAAGAATCGACACCACCGGACATACCTACAATGACCCGTTGTCCGTGATTAGAATTATTCAAAGTCTTCATTGTTTAAAGTATTACTGGTTTTGTCAGTATCGTCAGCACTGCTGGCTGATGCATTTTTATAAGGTATAATAGCGGCAGATTCACCCAGTTTACGGCTGTGTGATTCAAGTACATAGAGTTTTGAGTTACTGAGTGACTGCAGAAGTAAGCCGGTGCTCTCTACTCCGAGCCAGTTTTTACTCATAATTGTTTTACGCATAAAATGTTGCTTAACCAGTCGGCTGTCCAGCAATAAGCCTAAAATGTTTTTGATATTTCTATAGTTGTTTTTAACGGTATTGGTTACATATAAATCATCAGCACTTTGTTTTTGAGCCGTCTGTTGTGCCAGACTGTGGTAGATATCATATTCAATTAAAGCAATGGCACTAACGATATTGTCCTGCTCATCTTTGTCGGTTGTAAAAGGCGCAGAAAAAATACCTTTAACGTCATTCCAACAGGCATGGGTAATTTTAATTTGATAGGGGTTTTTACAATTTTTATCAATACATAATTTAATCGTTGTGTTTGCACTAATATGTTCTGAAATTGAGCCGGCATAACTGTAATTAAAAATTATAAATACGAGTGATATTGAGGCTAAAATAGAGGCAGGTGTTTTCATTATGTAATATCTGTCAGTAATTCCAGGGGGTATTTCTTTCCTTGAAGGTAATCATCAATGCAACGCAAAACCAGCGGGCTACGTAACTGGCTGGATTTTTCAACTAACGCTTCACGACTTAACCACAGCGCCTGAATTATACCATCATCCAGGGCTTGATCTTTGTCGTGATTATTGCAACTTCCAACAAAAGCTACCCGTAAAAAACAACGATTCGTATCCGGTTGTTCCCAGCGATAAATACCGCTGATATATTGCGGGGTAAAACGCCAGGCAGTTTCCTCCCAGGTTTCACGAATGGCGGCTTCTACTAAACTTTCATTCGGATCCAGGTGCCCAGCAGGCTGATTGTATACCGTTTTACCTGAGGACGTTTCTTCGACCATTAAAAAGCGATTATCTCGTTCTATAATGGCCGCGACTGTTGCATGGGGTTTCCATACGTCTTGCATATTATTTCCTGTTATTTCTGTTTGTTTTTATTGAAACGTTGTTTTTTGTTTTTCAAATAAGTAATGATATGTAAACGCCATATTATGCGTATTCCCGTATAACCTGAAATGGCGCTGATAACACCCAATGTAAAACAGCCCAGTAAAAAGGGTTGCCAGATGACTCCCATTTGTTGTTCTATCCAGTCAAATGAGGCTTCAAATTCAATTTGGCTCGGGGGTAAGCCCAGCATCCAGTTACCCAGAATATAAGCCGTATAAAACATGGGGGGCATGGTGAGCGGGTTAGTGATCCACACAAGCGCGACTGAAATGGGAAGATTGCAGCGCAGTAAAATGGCGGCGCCAGCTGCGAAAATCATTTGTGTCGGCAGTGGCAGCCACATAAAAAACAGGCCGACCATAAATGCCATGGATACGGATTTTCTGTTCATGTGCCACAGATTTGGCTCGTGTATTAACTTTCCAAACATACGGAGTGATTTGGACTGGGTGATTTTGTGGGGGTCTGGCAGGCATTTACGTAAAAACTTTTTTGGCATGGTTTGCTTATTAAAAACTAAAATGGATTATTGTTTATCTAATCTGCGGCATTGATTTAAACGGAATCTGGATCTGGTAAATCATAATGGGCGTATCATAACGGGTATTTTGCAGTTGGCATATAAAGCTTGGCAAGTTAACTCAATTAAGTTTTAATTATAACAGACAGATCAAATAATAAGGATTTTAGTTGTGTCTGAAACAGGGAAAGTCCTCAATAAGCAACCGTTAGTCCTAATTGCCCTGGCACTTCTGGCGGGTGTCTGCGTTATACAGATGCTGCCGGATCTGAGTCAGCCTGTGTTATCAACCCGTGTATTGCCCCAGCTAGTATTGTCCTGGCTGCTTTTAGTTTTTAGTGTTTTACTGTTTTACGGGTTGCCATCTCGACGAATTCTATTGGCTTTCTTTATGGGGGCTTTATGGGCGCTCATTGTAGCGCAGAGTTATTTAAAGCATCAATTACCACAAGAATTTATCGGCCAGGATATTTTAATTAAAGGGCAGGTCAGTGGTCTGGTGGATTATTCCGAAAAATCCATGCGATTTAATTTTGCAGTAAGTGAGTTTGTTTCAATCAAGGGTCAGGGAATTAAAGGCCGGGAAATTAACATTCCAGCTTCAACTTTACCAACACGCCTGAGGTTGAGCTGGTATTACCATAAAGGTGAAATTCATAGTGGTGAACAATGGCAATTAAACGTAAGACTTAAGCCGCCCCATGGTATGCAAAATCCCGGGGGCTTTGATTATGAGAAATGGCTTTATCAGCAAGCCACTAATGCCACGGGTTATATCAGAAAAAGTCAGGATAATCGGCGTATAGCTACTGCCAGTTTTGGGGTGGATGTTATTAGAGAGCAGTTGCTATCCACCCTCTCGCAGTTACCAGATAAAACCTATCAGGGTTTATTACAGGCACTGACCATTGGCCATAAATCCGCCATTTCTCAGTCTCAATGGCAGGTTTTACGGCGTACCGGTACCAGTCACTTAATGGCAATATCCGGATTACATATCGGTCTGGTCGCAGGGCTGGTATTTGTGGTGGTGCGCCGATTAGTGCCGGCGTTTATATTGAAGCATATAAGTGCGCCACAAATGGCTGCCCTGTTCAGTTTGCTGGCCGCCGGGTTTTATACCTTACTCGCCGGTTTTAGCGTGCCAACCCAGCGAGCTTTTATTATGTTACTGGTCTTTATGCTGGCGATTATGATTAAGCGACCGGCTTTCAGTATTAATACCCTGTCACTGGCCTTAATTGCGGTGTTAGTTATTAATCCGGTATCCGTGTTATCGGTGGGTTTCTGGTTATCATTTCTGGCGGTTTTAATTATTACCCTGGTTTCTTCAGCACGTGTAAATGCGGTGCAAACAAAAGTCAGTCTGTGGCTGCAGGGCGTCAGGGTTCAATGGCTGATCGCACTCGGCATGCTACCCCTGAGTATTCTTCTGTTTCAGCAGGGATCGTTAATTTCACCCCTGGCCAATATGTTGGTGATTCCACTGGTGGGGATGATAATTGTGCCACTTGCCCTGCTGGCCAGTATCCTCAGTACATTTTCAGTTGAGGCGGGTGTCAGCTTATTTGCAGTGATCAGTGAGTTGTTTTCCTGGGTCTGGGCATTATTAGAAGGGTTATCCCATTTACCCGCGGCCAGTTGGCAACGTTCCTCTATTGCAGTGGTTCCGGCTACTCTGGCTGTGGTAGGGGTTATACTTTTATTGATGCCCCGTGGGTTTCCTTTGAGATATAGCGGAATCCTTCTGATTTTGCCCCTGCTTCTATATCAATATCCCAGACCGGAGCAGGGGGCATTCTCGGTTCAAGTGCTGGATGTTGGGCAGGGCCTTTCAATCGTTATCCAAACCCGTGATAACACCCTGCTTTATGATACCGGCGCCAAATTCAGTGATAACTTTGATATCGGCCAACGGGTTATCGTGCCGTATCTGAATTTCATTGGTGTCGATACACTAAATCGAATGATCATTAGCCACGGGGACAATGACCATGCGGGCGGTGCAGAATCTGTATTAAAAATGATCAATGTGCAAATGCTGTTTTCTGAGCCGCAGGTATTTAAAGACCGATTTCAGAATGAAAAAAATAGCCACATCTGCACAGCCGGACAGCGCTGGCAATGGAACGGGGTGAATTTTGCTATTTTACACCCGGATTTTATTAACGGGGATATTCGTTATAAAGAGACCAATAATCGAAGTTGTGTTTTAAAAGTCTGGAATCACCGCTACAGCTTACTAATACCCGGTGATATAGAACGTAAAGCCGAGTTGCACCTGCTAGAAACACAGGCGCCGCATTTAAAGGCGGATGTATTGCTGGTGCCCCATCATGGCAGTAATACGTCTTCAACACTGGACTGGCTTGAAAAGGTCAATCCACAGCTGGGGATAGTCTCTGCGGGTTATAAAAATCGCTTCGGCCACCCCACCCGTAAAATACTTAAGCGTTATCTTGAACAGAAGATTAAAGTGCTGAATACGGCCGATAGCGGTATGATTTTGCTCAATTTTCCAGCAGGTTTAACACAGCAGCCATTAGAAATTCGGCAGCAACGAAAAGTTAGCACGCACTATTGGAATCATCGCCTGTGATAACGTATTATGTGCCCATTATTATTATACTAAAACAAGGCGGCACACGTGTTTGAAATGGTCAAAGCCGGTGGGTGGTTAATGTTCCCCATCATTGCGGGGTCTATATTGGCCTTTGCAATTATCCTCGAGCGCTTCTGGGCGCTACAAAAGAAAAAAGTCATCCCCGATCACCTGGTCGCCACAATCTGGCACTGGGTTAAAGAAGGTCAGCTGGAACGCTCAAAAATAGAAGAAATCAGTAAGCAGTCTGCGTTGGGTAAAATTCTCGCTACCGGTTTAAATAACCGTCACCTAGAACGTGATCGAATAAAAGAATCTATTGAAGAAACTGGTCGCCAGGTGGTACATGAAATGGAGCGCTTTTTAAACACGCTGGGTACCATCGCTTCAATTTCACCATTGTTAGGCCTACTGGGCACGGTAATTGGTATGATTAAAGTTTTCAACGCCATTACCAGTTCAGGGGTGGGTAACGCGGCACCCTTAGCCGGTGGTATTTCCCAGGCGCTAATTACCACGGCTGCAGGTTTGAGTGTGGCGATTATTGCACTGATTTTTCATCGCTATTTTCGCGGCCGTGTTGATGAGCTGGTGGTAAAAATGGAAGAAGAAGCCATAAAAATGGTGGATGTTTTACATAATAATCGAAATAAAACCACTGCAAAAGTGGACAGAAAAGTGGCGGGGAAAGCTGCTTGAATATTAAACCCGATCGCCGAGATGAAATAGATCTAAATTTAACACCGCTGATAGATGTGGTGTTTCTGTTGCTGATTTTTTTTATGGTGTCCACAACCTTTGAAAAAACATCGAAACTAAAAATCGATTTACCGGAAGCGTCTTCTCAGGCGACACCGCAGCCAGATAAAAAAATAGTCATTGGTATAGACACCAAAGGTCGTTATTACATTAATGATCGCCAGCTGGTTAACACGCAACTGAAAACCCTGAAAATCGCTTTGTTAAAAGTTGCCGGTGATAATAAAGATATACCTATTGTACTACGTGCAGATGCTAAAACCCCGCATCAATCTGTTGTTACCGCTATGGATGCTGCTTCACAGGTGGGTCTTACTCGCATGTCAATTTCAACACTTGAAACTAACGGTAGTAAATAATTTATGTCGAATGACTCAGCGTCCGTTAGCTCAGCAATAACCTATCGAAGATTACTGTCTTACACTTTTCAAAATAAAGGTGTATTTATTTTTTCAGTATTAAGCATGGTGCTGGTGGCGTTGACACAACCTGCATTTGCCGCACTCATGCAACCTATGTTGGACGGTGGATTTGTAAACCAGGATCCGCAAGTTATTAAATGGCTGCCGATTGGTATCATAGGCATTTTTTTAGTTCGGGCCGTTGCTGGCTTTGGCGCTGACTATGGTATGAGCTGGATTGGTCGCGGGGTAATAAAAACGATGCGATCGGAAATGTTTAATCGTCTGTTAGTTTTGCCAAATAAATATTATGACAATACATCGACAGGGGAAACAATTTCTCGTTTCACTTTCGATGTGGAACAGTTAGCAACCGCCTCTACCACTGCAGTTACGATTTTGATTAAAGATGGTTTAATGATAATCTTTTTAATCGCCTGGATGTTTTATATCAGTCCAAAATTAGCGACTGTTTTTCTGGTGCTGGGTCCTGTGCTGGCACTTATTGTAAGTGTAGTCTCGCGTCGCTTTAGAAATATTTCAAAGCGTATCCAGAATTCAATGGGGTCAATAACCCATGTACTTGAAGAAACTGTTCAGGCCCAGCGTGTGGTAAAAATATTTGGTGGACAGGAATATGAACAGGAACGTTTTGATAAAAGCAATAATAAAAATCGCCAGCAAAATTTAAAATTAATGGTTAGTACTACGTTAAGTACTTCGACGCTACAGTTTATTGTGTCATTTGCACTTGCTGGTATTGTGCATGTGGCAATACAGGAAGGATTGGCTGGTAAATTAACGGTTGGAACATTTACGGCTTTTATAGTGTCAATGTCTATGTTATTTCAACCGCTAAAGCGCGTAACCAATATTAATGCCGTTATTCAAAAGGGGGTTGCTGCGGCGGAAAGTATATTTAAATTTCTTGATGTTTCAGCAGAAAATGATAGTGGTACTTTTGAGTCTGATAAAGTTAAGGGTGAGTTGATTATAGAAAATTTAAATTTTGCATATGATAATCAGCCAGACAGATTGGTGCTGAATAATATTAATTTACATATTGCAGCAGGTGAAACGGTTGCTTTTGTTGGGCGTTCCGGGAGTGGAAAGTCAACTTTGGTGAATCTTATTCCCCGTTTATATGGTGATTACCAAGGTCAGATTTTACTTGATGGTAAGCGTATAAATGATTTTAAAATCTCGAATCTTCGTAGCCATATTGCTTATGTAGGGCAGGAGATTGTACTGTTTAATGATACCATAGAACACAATATTGCTTATGGCTGTACTGATGCGACAATTGATGACGTAAATGAAGCGGCCAAATCGGCAAATGCGCTGGATTTTATAGAGCAATTACCCGAAGGGATGCAATCACTTGCAGGTGAAAAAGGTGTGTTATTATCTGGTGGTCAAAGACAACGTCTGGCAATTGCACGGGCTTTATTAAAAAATGCTCCCGTGCTTATTATGGATGAAGCAACCTCTGCACTGGATACGGAATCTGAAAAAGCAATTCAGTCGGCGCTTGAGGTGCTAACTCAAAATCGTACTACCCTGGTTGTTGCTCATCGGTTATCTACGATAGAAAGTGCTGATAAAATTGTTGTTATGGATGATGGGCGAATAATAGAAACCGGAAATCATAAAACGTTAATAGAGAAGGGTGGCGCTTATAGTGCGCTGCATAATATTCAGTTTAGTGAATCTGAAGATGCCGCGGATTAATGAAACCACTGGATCACTATTGGAACGGTGTTAATTTTGTTTCAATTCTACTGTTACCTTTATCAATTGTTTTTTTCTGTTTAAGTCAGATAAGAAAACAACTTTATAAACTGAAATTGTTAAGTTCCTATAAAGCGCCGTTGCCGGTGATTGTTGTAGGTAATATAACCGTTGGCGGTACTGGAAAAACGCCTTTTATTATTGAGTTGATTAAACAGCTGCAACTGCAGGGCAAAAAGCCCGGCGTTATTAGTCGGGGTTACGGTGGACAATCTCAATACTGGCCACTTGTGGTCAATGATCAAACCGATGCTGTAATGGTGGGGGATGAACCGCAGTTAATTTTTCAGCATACAAAATGCCCAATAGTGGTTGGCCCAAACCGAAAAAATGATATTGAACTTTTGCTCGAAAAATTTAAATGTGATGTTATTTTATCCGATGACGGTTTACAGCATTATGCGCTGCAACGGGATATCGAAATCTGTATTGTCGATGCTATAAAACTTTATGGTAATGGCTGGTTTCTTCCGGCGGGCCCAATGAGGGAAAGCCTTGCAAGGCTTAAGCAAGTTGATATGGTTTTATTTAATGGCGGGGATGATACGGTCCTGTCTTTTAAAATGACGCCGACAATGTGTGTTCCCGTTGCACAAAATGAACTGCGCAGTATTGAGTTAAAAAAGTTCTCCGGAAAAACCGTACATGCAGTGGCCGGTATTGGTCATCCGCAACGTTTTTTTTCAATGCTTGAGCAATATAATATTAAGGTTATTCCACATGCCTATACAGATCATCACCATTACCGATTATCCGATTTAATATTTGATGATGATTTCAGTGTGCTGATGACTGAAAAAGATGCGGTGAAGTGTGGCGCTTTGACATTAAATAATCACTGGTCTGTGCCGGTAGCAATTGCACTAAGTGAATCGGCACAACATAAAGTAAATCAAATAATTGATTCGATTTTTACATAAAAAGTTATAGAAGGTTGTAATGGATAAAAAACAGATAGAGTTAATGGTGTGCCCTGAATGTCAGAGTAAACTAAGTTACGATAAAAGTACGAAAGAGCTGCTTTGTGATAAATGTAAGCTGGCATTTTCTGTGCAAGATGGCATTCCTGTTATGTTAGTTGAACAGGCACGTAAAATTGAATCTGAAAAAGCGTAGCACAATTTTATGACTGCCTACCATATAGTTATTCCTGCCAGATATGCATCTAGTCGTTTTCCCGGTAAGCCTCTGCAGCTGATTAATGATAAAACCATGCTTGAACATGTATATCACGTTGCCAAAAAATCTTCCGCACAAAGCATCGTAATTGCAACCGATGACAAACGAATTGCAGAGGTTGCCCGGACATTTTGTGATGATGTCTTAATGACATCAGATCAACATCAATCCGGTACTGATCGGTTGGCAGAAGTGTGTCAGATAAAAAATTGGCAGGCGGATGAAATTGTCGTGAATCTACAGGGGGATGAACCATTAACACCACCGGAACTATTACATCAGGTGGCCAGTAATTTACACAACAAAAGTGCAGCGTCTATTGCAACGTTAAGCACACCGTTAACAGCAGTTGAAGAAATAACGGACCCAAATATTGTTAAAGTTGTGGCAGATATAAATGGTTATGCGCTTTACTTTAGCCGTGCATCCATTCCCTTTGATCGTGATGCTAAGCAATTAAGTCTGTCTGATTTATATCAACGTCATTTAGGTATTTATGCTTACCGAGTCGGTTTTTTAAATGAATATAGCCAGTTGTCCCAGTGTGATCTGGAAATATTTGAAAAACTTGAACAGTTACGTGCAATGTATCATGGCCATAAAATTCATATTGAACCGGCACTGTCTTTACCCGGCCCCGGAATTGACGCCCCGGAAGACTTGCAGAAAATTCAATCCTTACTGGCTCTTAAATTATGACCGATAACCAATTATTTTTTGCAACCTGTTCAAAAGGATTTGAGGATTTACTGCTCAAAGAACTGAATACACTACAGATAGAAACTGCGAAACAGGAATACTCTGGTGTTAGTTTTAGTGGGACGCTGGAGCAGGCATACCGGGTTTGTCTATGGTCGCGATTAGCGAGTCGTGTCTTTCTAAAATTAGAATCATTTGAAGCAGCCGATGAGGATGCTTTATATAAAGGCGTGCAAAGTATTAACTGGCCACAGCACCTTGATATGGACGGAACACTTGCGGTTAACTGCACTATTAATCGCTCGGAAATAAACAACTCACATTACGCATCGTTAAAAACTAAAGATGCGATTGTTGATCAGTTTAAAGAGCTGTATGAAACACGGCCTTCCGTAGACCGGGAGCAACCGGATGTACGTATCAATGTACATATTGATCATGATCAGGTGGATATCAGCATAGATTTATCCGGTGAGCCATTACATAAACGTGGTTATCGAATTTCAAGTGTGCAGGCACCGTTAAAAGAAAATTTAGCCGCCGCAATTCTAATACGTAGCGGCTGGTGCTCAGGTAAAGAAGATCAGCCACAGGATTTACTCGATCCCATGTGCGGCTCTGCAACTTTCTTAATTGAAGCGGCGATGATCTGCCTTAATATTGCACCGGGTTTAAAACGTCAGTTTTACGGCTTTTTAAACTGGAAGGGACATGATGCCAAGGCCTGGAAAAAAATATTAAACGAAGCGAAACAATCAGTAAAAGCTATTGACGATATTAGTGCGCACTTTACAGGTTATGATGTGGATAAGTATTCTGTTGCCACCGCACGGCAAAATGTTCACTCAGCCGGTTTGCAGGATCTTATTACAATAGAGCAGAAAAGTTTTACACAAAGTTGTGAATATATAAAAGAAAATTCGGATTCAATTAAGCCCGCAATGGTAGTCGTGAATCCACCCTACGGTGAACGTCTGGGTGAAAAGCAGGAGCTGGCTCATTTATATTCTGAAATGGGCGAGTGCTGGCGAGAACACTTTCCAAACTGGAAAATATGCTTATTCACCGCCAATGATGAATTAATCAAACACATTGGTTTGCGTGCCCACCGTACCAATAGTTTTTATAACGGTGCAATAAAATGTAAATTGTTGCAGTACCAGATTCGTCCGGCTTTGTCCGAAGAAAGAAAGCAGGAGCGGGATACTAAATATACCGAGCAACGCAATGCAATATTAAATCGTCTAAAGAAAAATGTGAAACATATCGGACGTTGGGCTAAAAAGAATAAGGTACAGGCTTACCGGGTTTATTCAGCCGATATTCCCGAATACGCCGCAGCAATTGATGTGTATGGTGATTGGGTGCATGTACAGGAATATCAGGCACCTTCAAGCATTGAAATTAATAAGGCGAAACAGCGCCTGGATTTGCTCGTGGAAATTATCCCTGAAGCGTTGGGTGTAGATAAAAATAATGTAGTTGTTAAAACCCGCCGCCAGCAAAAAGGTTTGTCGCAGTATGAAAAGCAAAGCAGCCTGCGCTGGGAGTTTATTGTCGAAGAGGGTGGTTGCCAGTTCTATATAAATTTAAAAGATTACCTTGATACAGGTTTGTTTTTAGATCATCGCTTAACCCGCCAGTTGGTGTTTAATAAAATTAAAAACGGCCCAGAATCAGCTGAATTTTTAAATTTGTTTTCATACACATCTTCAGTTTCGGTATTTGCTGCAGCCGCAGGTGCAAAAACCACCAGTGTTGATATGTCAAATACCTATATAAACTGGTCTAAACGTAACTTTGAATTAAATGGTTTGTTGTCCGATAAACACGACTTTATAAAAGCTGATTGCATAAAATGGATTGAGAATGCTCAAGCTGAAGAAAAGCGTTATCAGTGGATATTTATCGACCCACCGACATTTTCTAATTCTAAATCAATGGAAGATTTATTTGATGTGCAAAAAGATCATGTAGCGTTAATAGAGTCTGCGATGAAGATATTAGAAGAGGATGGCGAAATTATTTTCTCAAATAATTTCCGTAAGTTTAAACTGGATAAAAGTCTGAATGAAAAGTATTTTGTGGAAAATGTAACTGCATCTACAATACCAGAAGATTTTAAACGCAATCCCAGGGTGCATCATTGCTTTATAATTAAATCAAAATAATGTCGGGTTAGGGGGCTCAGCCTAAGCCGACAATACAGCTGTTAATCTTTATTGTAACATTGACTCAGTGGCATGAGCGGGGGTAAGAAGCGTATTAATTAACTGGTCTTCCAATTCAATACGTGTAGCGAGTTCTTCGCCAAGTTGAGAAAGTTGTTGGGGAAGTTTACTTTTAAGTTCGGGTGTAAATTTATTGCCGCTGTCGTAGGTGTCATTAAATTCAACTGCCAGTGCTGTCGTTTTTTCAATACGTGGATAAATTGTATTGGCTAATTTAATTATTTCGTTGCGTCGTTCCTTACCCTCCGAAATTCGGCTGTAAAGTTCAAAGTGCCCAGTAGCAATATAATCAATCAGAAGCTGACAAAATTCCTGAAGCGTTTCATTGTCTATATTATCTGCAGTCGTTATTTTTGTACCATCACATCCCGCAAGACTGCAATAAAGTGCCAGAACTTCGTTGCGCTCTGAGATGAGTTGTTTTATTTCTTTTCGTGTTCGTGCACGACGATCGGTTGCTGGTTGTATGTCGACTGAATCATTCATGTCGGACCCTCTTACAATAAAGTTAGTATCAGTTCATTTTTACGGATTATTGTTAGCCATGTCTGTTCACAAAACTAAACCTATCATCCTTATTCTATATATTTTTTTCTATTAAAGCATAGTTTGGAGTTAACTTCACATATAAAATAGATATACCCGAGTTGATTTTATATATAGCAATAGATTCAGTATAAGCGGTTATAGCCGATTGATAAATGCTTCAAATAGGGGGTTAGTACTGAAGATTAGTAGGTAGTAATTTACTGAATGTTAATTAACCTTGTTTTTTTAATGAATTGTGGTGCAAGTTGAGTTTGCATTTAACTGGTTTTATCAGACGGTTTTAGAAATGCTGTCATAGCGTAAGATGATGAAACGGCAGCAGTTGATTTTCTACCAAACTATAACTCAGCCGGCAATGCGATGTTGTATGAACAATGGGGCCATGCATCACCAGAACCTTTACCACCTGCGCGGTGTTGTTTGCTAGTCGAACTATAGGTATGAAATCTCTGGGGTGGCGGAAAAATCTGAAGTTAAATCAATTTAGTAAACGGTATAATGCAAAGTTCAGTATTCTCTGATTAAGCCATGCGGTTATAGATAAAAGAAATAGGTGGGTATTTCAGGTGTCACTATTCTATAATAATCACTATGATAAGTTGAATAGTTAAATACAAAATATCGTAAATGTGTCATGTAAAGGCCTAATCCCTTTGTCTGTATTTATTTACATGGGATTTCTTAAGAAAATCACCCGATTGGGGGATTACACCGTAAGCTATTATAGTGATAATGGTTATTGAGAATATATCGTTTATTCAACGTTTTAATTGATGTTCTTGTCTCCTAAAGCCCCAGATATAAGGCCGTATTGAGTTCAAATGATAAAGGCCAAATAAATACCAGTTTTAGAGGTTGATTTTTAGAAAGGTCACTTCGTATTGCTAAATACAGTCCGGGCTTAAAAATATGATCATTCGGTTTATTAAAAAATCCTTTTACATACTTCTCAGTTATGCAGTGATAGTTGCACTATCGGCCTGTGGTAGTGATTCTAACAGCACCGCCACCGCCGGGCGAAACGGCCCAACACCGGGTACATTAACTATTAACATAACTGATGCTCCTGTAGATAATGTGCAGGAAGTTTGGGTACAGTTTACCGGTTTAAGTATTAAACCGGCTGGTGGTAAGGTGATAGACTTTACCTTTGATACTGTAAAAAACATTAATCTACTCGCTCTGCAAGGTGAGCTGAGTACCTTTCTTATTGATAAAGCTGTTATTCCTTCTGGTGGTTATAACTGGATTAGATTAAATGTAAATGCTGAAAATGATGGAAATACTGACACTTATATCAAGCTTAATGATGGATCAGTTCACGAGCTTTGGATTCCGAGTAACCGACAATCAGGGCTGAAAATAATAACCCGCTTTGAAGTCTCTGCAAATGGGAATCTGGATCTGATGCTGGATTTCGATCTTAGAAAATCGATAGTTCTAAATAAAGGTAACTATAAATTACGTCCAACCCTGAGAATGGTCAAAACACGTGATACTGGCAATATTCGTGGCACCATAGATTCTGCATTACTAACCGCTACAAACTGCTCTGACATTGATCCGGCAACTGGAAATGCGGTATATTTATTTACAGGAACAGACATCACACCGAATGATGTTAATAGCGTCAGCCCAGGCCCTTTAACCTCAGCAAGCATTAAATTAAATGAAACCAATGGAAATTACAGGTATATAATTGGCTATGTGCCAGAAGGTGAATACACCCTGGCTTTTACATGCCAGGCAGATCTGGATGATCCTGATGTTAATGACGATATAGCATTCGGCTTTACGAGTAGCGTCACAGTTACCGCCAGGCGTAATAACGTGCCCATAACTGTGCCCGAAGCTATGCCTGTACGCTAATCAGCTTTTATTTATATCGGTATTATTATCTGACAATAACCATGTAATCATGTCATCAAATTCCATTGCCCTTGCATATAAATAACCCTGTGCACGATCACACCCCATCGTCCTAAGTATCTCCAGTACAGATTTATCTTCCACACCTTCAGCCACTACTATAATTCCAAGATCGTGTGCCATGGTAATGGTTGCATTTACAATGGCATAATTAGCTGAGTTTTTAGTAAGCTCACATACAAAAGACTTATCAATTTTAAGCTCACTGATTGGGAATTTCTGTAAGTAAGCCAAAGATGAATATCCCGTGCCAAAATCATCAACTGAAATAATAAAACCTGCATGATGAAATAAGCCTAATATATCTGCTGATCTCACTGGGTTTTTCATAATAGTATTTTCGGTTAATTCAATATAAAGGTTTTCCTTTGGAAAAGGGCTTTTTTCGAGTATTTCAATTATAGATTTAAGTAATGTGTTATCAAGTAAATCTACCGGTGAAATATTAATAGATATATGGAAGTTTTTATTTATTTTTACCAAATCACAAAACTTATGTAAATAGTTACTGATAATCCAACAAGTTAAATCACCGATTAAATTCTCACGTTCGGCGATAGGTATGAATTTATCTGGATAGATTATACCAAGATTGGGATGATGCCATCGTAATAATATTTCACATCCGCAGGGTTTATTGGTAAACAGATCAATTTTTGGTTGAAACAACGGTTCAAAATGACCATTAGTAATACTGTGTTTTAAATCATTTGCCAGCATCAGTTTTTCATAATGGTCACTGTCCATTTCGGGGTAATAAGAAGCCAGTTTCAAATTATTATGTTTGGCATTATACATTGCTACATCTGCTCTTCTCATTAATAATTCGCCATCTTCACCATCATCAGGAAAAACAGAAATACCAATGCTGGCACCTATTTTCAAGGTATGATTCCCAGCATCAAATTTTGGTTCAATTAATTCAATAATTTTTTGTGCCATTTTTTCAGCCAATATCTGACCGACACCCATTAATATAAAACTAAACTCATCACCACCAATTCTTGCAACAGTATCAGACTCACGAAGTCCATCGTGCATTCGTTGTGAAATAATAATCAAAACTTCATCACCAACACCATGGCCTAAAGTGTCGTTAATTTCTTTAAACCGGTTAAGGTCAAGTAATAAAATGGAAAACTGTTGCTTATTGCGCATTGATGTGACAATGGATTGCTCTAGTCGATCATTAAATAAATAGCGGTTAGGTAAATTGGTGAGTTCATCGTGAGCTGCCTTATATTGCATGCGTTCAGCCAGATTCACTAGTGACAAACGCATCTCATCTAAATCTTCCGCCAAATATTGTATCTCACTAAAGTTCGATGTTATTCCCAATGGTGTTTCTAAATTTCCTCTGGCTACCTCCTTTGAACGATCTCTCAGCTGATATAAAGGCTTATGAAGAATGCGGGTTGTTGCAGCTAAAAACACAACAATAGCAAATAGATAAATCGCTAGAATAAAAGCAATTTTTTCTCTGATAGAAATATATGCATGAATGATTGCAGACTCATCAATGCCAATTTTTAAACTCGATACGTTATCGTTATTTGCCTTAAAATAAATCGGAATACTCAGGTAGTAAATGTCATCACCATTTTCATTTACCTTAACATCCTCTTTAAATGTATTTAAATATGATAAGACATCATCTCGTGGAGATATAATTTTTCCCTGATGATCTATGATTTCTGCAAATTGAATATTACCTCCAAGCACTGCTGTCTCGAGTATATTGATAATATCTTCACGTTCTTCCTGCAGTGATTTAGTAGAAAGTACATCTACAAGCAAGCCGGAAACTTCTGTGACATGCCCAATAAATTGTTCATTAAGACTGTCTTTGTAGCTGCTCGTAATTGTCAGGTATAAAAAGGGTAGTACCACCATATGAATAACAGTGACTGCTACGATCATATAAGATGTAATGCTAAAATTTCTGCGTTTAATAATCTTGTCTACCATAACACCTGAACCACTTTAAGCCCCTTTGTTTTTTTTGCTGTTTCTTTGTCCATAAAACTTATATCATTTAAATTATTTTTAAGGTGATCAATAAGCTCAGTGATGTTTTTCACTTCTTTAACTTTTTCGCCGCCCTGGCGAAAAATTCGTTTCACTATTTTTCTTCGGTATCCTTTTTCTGTCATGTGCATAATGTTTTTTAAGAACATTTTATATGTTGCTAGATTGGATGAATTAATAATGGGTTTTTTTATTAAACTTTCTTTAGAAGATGGTAGGCCAAGATATATTCGTCTTATTTCTAAAATACTGGTCTTCTGTACCTGAGAAGATTCCCAGACGACCAGGACACCACCTAAATTTTGTGCATATGAATTATTTAAAAATAAGATGTGAAGTACCAATATAAGTACGATGTATACTAGATGTGTAAATCTGTGATTAATGATATTTATATTCATAATCATCTAGTCTAGAAAACTAAATCCATACCTAGTGAAATAGAATCTGAATCCCCTAATACCGGAATGTTTACTCCCTTGTCTCTTACCTTGTCATACTGGATTTTTAATGCCGTAGTTTTATTAAAGTCCCATCTGAGGCCGACACTGACTGTTTCGTGATCTTCATCACCACCGGCGAGATTTTCTTCCTGCAGAAAAGAGGAGTGGGTAATATGCGGCGTTAAATCGTCAAACTGATAGCTAACTGATAGCATCTGAGTATCAACATCAATATCGCTTTGGTCTCTATGATACTGATTAAATTCAGACAGAATTGAGAAGTTATAAAAATAAAAGTTAGCGGATATACCTGAAAATTTCTGTTTTACATTCTGTTCGGTAATAAGATTATTTACCGTACGATCAAGTTCCCCCTGCATAAACGTAGCGCGAAGCTCAATCCAGTCTTTAGAGAGTTCTGCGACAAACCCCAGCATATTTTTCCATGTTTCATCAACAGAGGCAGACATAAGCATGCTTAACAGCTCGTTATTTTCTGAGTCTTCTCTGCCAACATATAAATTTAGAAGCACATCCCATTGAGCAAGCTCAGGCTGATATAGTAAACTTAAACCATTGTAGTTTGATATTTGCCAGGTGTAGTTGTCTGCGGGAGGCCTGATCCAGTAATAGGCATAGCCAACATCAAAAAAATCAGAATAATAATACAGAGGCAGGCGTTTTCTTCCGGCCTGTAGGGAAAACTCCGTATTAAACTGGTAGCTAATATAAGCCCAGTCAAGTTCTAAGTCGTATCCTGAAGCACCATTACTGGTGACCTGAATGACTAAATCGAGTTGTTCGTTAATATCAGTCTTGAATTGAATACCAAAAGAAGTATCAGGTGAGAATGACCAGTCACTATCATATACACCTGTTTTGGGGTAATCTGCGAGAAACTCGTCACCATCAATGACACGTCCAGCAATGATAGACGCATAGCCACTTAGGTTGATATCAGCAAGAGCAAGGGTTCCATGAAAGAGCAATATCATTAAAGTCGAACATAGTTTAATTTTCCTACTCAACGGTACCATTCCTGCATTTAGTGACATTGTTCAATAATAGTATAAAATTCGTTATTTTTATCGATTCATATTGTTATTAAGCAACAATAAGTCTGTTATTTTTACAGATTATAATAACTGCAATGAATTAAAATTAAACAGGTAATCAGCGGACATTACTGACATCCAGCCCCTCAAGCAACCAGCTTAACGCTCGGCTAGTGATTTCAACACAAACCTGATCGCGACTTTTAGGCCACCAGAAGCGCTGCTTTTCAAGCCTTCGGTAAAATAACCAAAAACCGTTATTGTGTCAGTATAATATTTTTATCTTGTCTCGATGCCGATAACAGGTGGCTGGATAATGGGTCTTTCTCCAATACATCAACCACCCGCACACTGAGGCCATCAATTGATTTTCTCATGTCGATGATGCCACTGGCCAGGAATACTTTTTATGCTGCCCGGTATTAATCATGAAGCACGCTGCACGGCCTGTATGATTTTAGAGTCATTCGTTTGTTTCAGTTTTTTCAAACGTATACGCCAGTAATCAAATGCACTGATAGTGAGTTGTTCTGTTCACAAAATACCGACTGGCTTAAGATGCTTTCTTGCCAGGTGGTCATGGGTTTTGACCAGAGCGCTTGTTTATTACCTGACTTACGATGTTTCTGCCATGCTATTTTCCCCATTTGTTATTGAGGTTGTAGCATGACGAATTAATTCAGGTTGGGACAGATGGTGTTCGCCGGACGGTTACTTAATCTTGCAGTGCGGGGTGGGCCATATATGACCCATGAACTGCCCAGAAGATGGCTAGACGGAATTTAATATAAAGCTATTAGTTTCCGTTAACTGAATACTTCAACAGGGTAATACCCGACAGGGCATCGCCATCGGTAAAACTACCGCTTGATAATAATGTACCATGTCCCTGATAATTACCCCAATTAGGTGTGATTATACAGACTTCATTGTTTTCACAAACCCCGTCTTCATCCCCTGTGTCATCATGAAAACGCTCAACACTGTTAAGCAGGTAATTAGAACCCACAATAGCCTCTCTAGTATAGTATTGGGTATTTGCCACATCGCCATTGGTAATGTCGGCATTAACATTACGTAACTGAGTGTCGGTTGCGCTAAGTGAGGTATCCATAATGCGGCAAGGAAAAACAGCGTTACAAGTTAAACGACTATCAGCACTGCTAAAGCTCGTGCCCTCACGCCCCCACAAACGGAAGTCATTATCGAACTGATCCCAGTTCAGGACATCTGCAAACAGTGCGTAGCCATTGCTGTCACTGGTGTTAGTGGCATCATCCAGCGTAATCCGACCAATCATGGACGCGCTGGTATCCAGCCCGGTTACAGCAGATACAAAACCTGATGAGGCACTTGGCAGGCATAAACCGTCATGGATGGCTTCGAGCTGTGAGCCGTCATCATTCAGGCCATTATCCCCGGTATCATTCACCACATAACAATCTGCCAGTGTGTTATTACCGACTTTGATTAATCGCATGCCAACAATGCTACTAGTAACAATTGCATCGCTTAACATGTTGTATCACTAAATTGGTATAAGGCATAAATTTAATTGTTAGTTTTTGAGGGGATTACAGTTCCTCAAGAAAATATCTATGGCGTAGTTATAAATTAAGTAAGCAGACCTGGTTGATTGGTCGCAACGTTATAAGTAAGTGGTTGAGCGCCTGGCCAGGTTCAAGCCTGGGTTTTTTTCGGGCGAATTTGACTAATTTGTTAATGCTTATTCATTCGGGGGCAACCCTTTTATGTAAACGATGGTCCCGATACATTTTTGTAACCCACTCAGTCACCGGGTGATCTTGATACGCATCATAAAAAGCTCTAGTTTGAGGATCTGGTATTTCTCTCCATGGAAAAGGATGTTCAGGCGGCATAGCAAGCAATGAGAGCATTGATGCTACTGACAAATCAGCACGTGTGAATTGCTCACCAACCAGATATTGTTTTTGTTTGAGCATATTCTCTATTTCACACATTGCGATATCAAATTCGCGTCTGGCTTGTTCAACCTTTGCAGCGGAAATCACATATGTTTGATAAATGTTGTATCGTAAGAGCGGATAAAAAAGACGAAAGATTAACTGCTTTATGCGGGGTAACGGATGGGTGAAGCAATAGCGTATAAAATCTGGATAAGCCAATAACCTGTAATACAAAAACTGACGGATATTTTCTCCAAGTCTTTTATCCATAGTGTTTTCAATATCTAAACATGCTTGGCGCTCTTTAGCATCTGTGGGTGTCAAAGAATGGCAAGGATACTGCTGTTCGAGGTAGTTTATAATTTCGCTGGAACCTTGCACTACTTCGTTATCTCTCAATAAAACCGGAACGGAAGTATCAGGTGCGTACCTGCGCACAGTTAACATATGAAATCCTGGCATAATTGCGACTGCCTGAAATGGTATGCCCTTATAGTCGAGTGCCCAGCGAGCTTTTTCGCAATAATGTGAGTGAGGAAACTCAAGTAATTTCATAGATAATAATATCTCTTATTAAAGTACCGGAAAGAGAAAAAATGTTGGTTTAGTAGTTAAGGTTCCTTCAATTTCGGCCCTATCTAAAGTGGAGCAATAATGCTTTTTGTTATAAAATCGAAAACCAATATTGCCGCAGATAATACTCCAGAAATCATTGCTCAGTGCTTATTATTCATATTTTCTCGTGATTTTTTGCATGGGCCTAGACACCATAATAACCTGACGCCAATAATATTGGACTGCTTTTTAAATCGATATTATTGGCGGTCAGCATTAATTTTATTTAGGCCTTTCTATGATTTTTTCTGAAAGAAAGTAGTACGACTAAACCACTAAAGAAAAGCAATATAGATGCAGGTATAGGAACTGGTGATACAGTAAAAGTATTGTTTGCACTGAATGTGGGAGTCCCGTCAATGATAATGTCAGCAGTAATAGAATATGTGCCTGCACTTAATAGTCCGATGTCTACGAAGTATGAAAATGGTGTTATAACCTGGATCACAGGTCCACTAGGTGCTGTTACAAATAAATCAATGTTTATAAAATTATTTGCAATATTTAACTGTGTACTATTGAGAGTAAATCCCGGTGTTCCATAAGTGCCATATATATTAGCTACAATAAAGTCATTAATATCAGGTGACATCGGAGTGACGTCTATGGTCGCTGCATAGGATGGATTGTTAATTATAGAAAAAATGCTAATAAGTAAAAACAGTGCTAATTTGTTAAATTGATTTTTCATATTTTTCTCCTTAAATATACATTGGTCTAATGCTTTAATAATCTGACGTTTTTTCTTGTGGCCTGTTTTTTGGTCGTAAAAAAATATTCAGGATAATTTTATTCTTAACTGGGTTTAGTTGCACTATAAAGTACCATTTTTCCAAAAACGGTACTAAACGTTTTACGCTGCTTTACTTTAATAAAACCCATTTGTTAAACAATCAAACGAGTTTTCCTAGCACGTTGTCTTGTGTTTTTATAACCATCAAGTAATTGAATAAACAGATATAAAATACGCATCAATGGATTTGTTGCACGTCCCCAGTCAGCAATATGTAATTCTGCTCCTGGCTTTAGAATACGGAATATCTCCTGTGCTGTTATTACTTTTTTATCCCATGATAAATGATGAAAAAAAAGCTTGAAACTACACGATCATAATGCGAGTTAGGGTAAGACAGATCATAGGATAAAGCACGAGTAAATTCAACAGATACATTTCTCTTTTTTACCTTTTCCCTGGCGAGACTTAATATGTTTGAATCACCATCTATTCCAGTGACTGTAGCTTTCGGTTCATGTAGTTTCATCCAAATGGCTAAAGTTCCTGTCCCTGATGCCAAATCAAGTATTAGTTGACCGGATTCAAAATGTGCCTGATTTATTAATGCATGCTTGAATGTTCTTTCACGCGTTGTGGTGCCTGCCACTATGTCATAGTAACGAGTTAGCCAGTTAAAACGCAATGCTGGCATATATTTAGATTTTGATTCTTTATTCATGTAAATCATTTATAAAACTAACGAGGCTGCAGAAAAACCTTCAGCCTAAAAATTGATTAATATTTGACCTACGAAATAGGCCTGTTTTTTTAAATTCTGAGTCTCTTCTAAGTTCTGGACTGGACAATAAATTCTATGCAACTGTGAGAGCCCATTTTTTGTTAAATAAATAACTCTAAGGGGTTTTTCTGTAGTCTCAACGCTCACGAAACCCAAATATTGAGGTGTAAATATACTGTCTTCGGTAAGTCGTTGATTGTTATAGTGTCTACTTTGTAGAAATACCTTATATCTTTGCATTATGTACACATCGAGCCGGGCCGGGAAACCATGACCCGTACGAAATATTTGTTTCGGGTGCGCAAAGGCGTTTATCGGGTGCATCCGGGTTTGCTAAATATAGTAAAAGGTTAAATATTCTATGGGTATCCGTAGGTGTTATGCAATAATTAATTTGCTATAGTAGGCAGTATAATTTGCATTCACATATCTGGGCCTGTTTACTATGATTTTTTCGGATAAACCACTGACTATTCCCTCAGCAGAAGAGGCATTACCTGGCCGCGATCAAAAGATGTTTGTGCCCGATGCTCACTTTGTTAACGGTAATCGTTTAACTGCGCCTTTTCCCGAAAATTTATCGCAGGCAGTATTGGGTATGGGTTGCTTCTGGGGTGCGGAGAAAAAGTTCTGGCAACTGGATGGCGTTTACACAACGGCGGTGGGTTATGCGGCAGGTTCTACGCCTAACCCGAGCTATCAGGAAGTGTGTTCTGGTTTAACTGGCCATAATGAGGTTGTGCTGGTTGTGTTTGATGAGGCTGTGTGTGGTTATGAAAAATTATTAAAAGTATTTTTTGAAAATCATAACCCAACTCAGGGAATGGGGCAGGGTAACGATAAAGGGACACAGTATCGTTCGGGTATTTATACTTTTTCTGATGAACAAAAGCAACTGGCTGAAAAAATTAAAGCTGAATTTGAATTATTGCTTTTACGAAATAAGTTACCTGAAATTACTACTGAAATACTGGATGCGGGTGAGTTTTTTTATGCTGAAGAATATCATCAACAGTATCTGGCTAAAAATCCGAATGGCTATTGCGGGATGGGTGGAACCGGTGTTGTTTTTTAAGCCTGCCTGATGGCCATAATGATTTGATTGCGTAGTGTTTTAATCGGGCCTAAGCGGGTTTCATCGACTACGCCGACCGGCGTTATTGAGTCTATGTAGAGTAAACCTACAGGTATATTTTTGACTATGATGGGGTAAACCAGCATGGATTTTTTTGTGTATTTTTCTCTGTACCAACGAGGAATTAGTTTCACAGCATCATCCGCAGATGTATCTTCAATAATTAAATCTTTTGCCTGTTTGAGCGATAAATTAAATATATCCTCGCCTCCATTAGGCTGGCTGAATCGATTTATAATTTCTTCTATATTCGGCCCGAAACCAAAGCGTGCATTTATTGATGTTCGGCCTTTGTTGATAAAGCAGAACATAACTCGGTGAAAATTAAAGCTGGTGAAGATGGTTTCCATTACCATTACCAGAATATCGTTAAGCGGTGCACCATCTAAAATGGCATCGGTGATTTCCTGCATGGCTTCAATAATTTGATTTTGTTGTTCTGGTAACTCTGATATAGTGGCTGAGTTTTCTGTTTTATCTTTTGTATTCGTTGTGCTTGATGGGATCCAATTATTGGCTTTGTTAAATAACTCGCTTTTACCGAGATCAAGATTCACTAATTTGGCATACTTTTCCATTTCATCAAGTGCATCAGATAATATTTCTTCCATTTGTGAGCGGGAAATACTCATGCTGTTGCTGTAACGTGATGCTAGATTTTCAAAATTCTGTTGACGATCCTGTGCGCTGCTAGAATTAAGCATGTCGCAATATTCATTTGAAAACCCGGAAACATGCTCTAAGAGGTCGCTTTGGCTGAGGGGTTTTTTAAGCTCACCAGGGGGCAGGGTATGCATACTATCGATTATCTCTGCGGGAAGTTGCCATGATTCACCAACGGCAATACCAATTTCTTCAAAACTAACGCCGAGTACTGATTCTGCCGCCACCTGTTCTTTCATGTTTTTCTGTTTAATAATATCAAAAATAATTTCTGACTCTTCCGGAAAATAATAAATTGAAAGTAGCTTGCCCAACTGATGAAACATTGAACATACGTAGGCTTCTTCTTTGTCTTTAATGTTCATTTTATTGGCAACACCGTGAGCCAGGCTGCCACTGATCATTGAACTGATGCAGGCTTCTTTTAAACTGTTTGCCTGATTCTTATCTTTTAGATGATCAAGCAACATTAAACCCAGCGCAGCATTTTTGACTTCCTCAAAACCTAAAATTACGACTGCACGTGAAACAGTGCTAATACGTCCGCCGTACTGGCCATAGGATGGTGAGTTAACCAGTCGCAATAATTTACTTGAGAGTGAGTAATCTTTTAAAATGGCATTGGACAAAACATTTGCCGAGGTATCTCCCGCGGATTTTGCTTTCTGGCTTATTTCAATGACCTGATGTGACATGGTTGGGAAATCTTTTTTGTGCTCCATGCGACGCAACAAAAACTCTAAGGTGCTATTGGTTTCTGCGGATGTTTTTTCACTTTGTATGTGTGTATCAGGTTCAGGTGATATACGCTGTAAATGATTGAGTAAGTCCTGTCGCATATCGTGCGCATCTACATATCTTTCCTGTGGATTTTTAGTTAAGGATTTTTGTAATATTTCTTTAATCGCGATGTCTAAATCGTCGGGGTAGTTTACCTCTTCGTTCACAATTTTATTGATAATGGCGTATTTGTTTTCAGCATCTATGGCCTGTTTTCCCACAATCATTTCATATAAAATTAAACCCAGTGAAAATATATCGGAAGCCGCTGTCAGGGTTTTATTATTACACTGCTCCGGTGACATGTATTTAAACGTACCCCAGATACCTTCGTCATTTGAGTTGTTATTTTTCTGGCCGAGCAAAGTGGCAATACCAAAATCCATCAGACGGGGTTTGTCCTGTGATGTCATTAAAATATTGGTTGGATTTAAGTCACGGTGAATAACTCCGCGTTTATGGGCATAGGCTATGGCATTGAGAAGTGGGGTTAAAATGTTGATCGTTTGTTTGGAACTCAGGCGGGCTTTTTTTATTAAAAATTCTTTTAGTGATACGCCGTCGACATATTCAAATACAAGGTAAGGTGTACCCAGATGCTCATCCATTTCAAATAAGGTGATGATATTCGGATGCTGTAGTTTAGCAATGGTGCGCGCTTCCGTGAGTAATTGTTGTTTTATTCTGGGTGTGATTTTCTCGAGCCGAATGGTTTTTATGGCAACGTTTCGTTCTAGCTGTTTATCTGAAGCCAGATAAACAATGCCCTGGGAGCCTCTGCCCAGTTCTTTGATTATTTTAAAGCGGCCAATGTGATCGGGTAAAACAGAGTTAAGTGCCATGCGGTTCTTTTTTAAGGTATTTTAAAAAAGCATAGTCTGGACTGGGAGAAAAGCAAAATAATGGGGTTCGGGGGGAATTCAAAGTTGCAAATTATAAATCTCCCCAACCCCTCTTTTTCTAAGAGGGGCTTTTTGTTGGGTATTTTTCTAAGAGTTTTTTTAGGGCATTTTTCTAAGCGATATTTTTGGGGCGTTTATTTCAACGGCTTATATTTAATCCGGTGTGGATTTATCGCGTCATCCCCCAGCCGGTGTTTTCGATCTTCTTCGTAATCAGAGTAATTACCCTCAAACCAGGTGACCTGGGAGTCGCCTTCAAACGCCAGAATGTGGGTTGCAATTCTGTCTAAAAACCAGCGGTCGTGGGAAATAACGACGGCACAACCGGGGAAGTCGAGGATGGCTTCTTCCAGTGCGCGCAGGGTTTCCACATCCAGATCATTGGTGGGTTCATCAAGTAATAACAGGTTGCCGCCTTTTTTCATTAGCTTCGCCAGATGCACCCGGTTGCGCTCTCCACCGGATAATGATTTGATATTTTTCTGCTGCGCATCACCTTTAAAATTAAAATGACTGACATAGGCGCGGGAGGAGGAGGTGTAACGACCGACTTCGATATTGTCGAGGCCATCGGAGATTTCCTGCCATACCGTGTTGTCGTCATTTAAAGCATCACGGCTCTGATCAACATAGGCAATTTCCACCGAATCTCCAATACGAAATTCACCGCTATCGGGCTTTTCAGAGCCGGTAATCATATTAAACAGGGTAGATTTACCCGCACCGTTGGGGCCGATAATGCCGATAATTCCACCTTTGGGCAGGTTGAAATTTACATTTTCATATAACAGCCGGTCGCCGAAGCTTTTGCTGATGTTTTTCGCTTCCACGACTAAATCACCCAGTCTAGGGCCTGGGGGAATATACAGGGATTTGGTTTCACTGCGCTTTTGATAGTCATCGGATTGTAGATCTTCAAAGCGGGATAACCGCGCCTTACTCTTGGCGTGGCGGCCTTTGGCGTTGGAACGGACCCATTCCAGTTCGGCTTTAATGGCTTTCTGGCGACCCGCTTCTTTTTTCTCTTCCCGTTCGAGGCGGGCTTCTTTCTGTTCCAGCCATGACGAGTAGTTGCCTTCCCAGGGAATGCCCTGACCCCGGTCAAGCTCGAGTATCCAGCCCGCCACATTATCGAGGAAATAGCGATCATGGGTAACCGCCACAACGGTGCCGCTAAACTCGCCTAAAAAGCGCTCCAGCCAGGCGACGGATTCCGCATCCAGATGATTGGTGGGTTCATCGAGAATGAGCATATCCGGGGCTGATAATAACAATCGACAGAGCGCAACGCGACGGCGCTCACCCCCGGATAATGTGCTGACATCTGCATCCCAGGGGGGCAGGCGCAGGGCATCTGCAGCTATTTCAAGCTTATGTTCAAGGTTGTGTGCATCGGCAGCCTGAATGATATTTTCAAGCTGGGCCTGTTCCGCGGCGAGTGCATCAAAATCCGCATCGGGTTCAGCATAGGCAGCATAGACCGCATCCAGTTTAGCCTGAGCCTCTTTGACCACTTTAAGACCTTCTTCCACATTGCCCCGTACATCTTTGCGCTCGTCGAGCTCCGGTTCCTGCTGCAGAAAGCCGATATTTATGCCGGGCTGGGGCCGGGCTTCACCAATAATATCAGTATCCACACCCGCCATAATCCGCAGCAGGGTAGACTTACCCGCGCCGTTATAACCAAGCACGCCGATTTTTGCACCGGGGAAAAAATTCAGGTTAATATTTTTAAGGAGTTCTTTTTTGGGTGGGACAATTTTCCCCACGCCACTCATTGTATAGATATACTGTGCCATAATTTTATTATATATTCGTGAAGTAAAAGTCTATTGCGTATTGCGGTTAGATTATACTAGACTTTAACCATGATTATGTTCAATTTTTTTAAAGTCGATTCATGTAATGTATCGATGTAATCGTTAAGGATTAGTTTTATCATTATTCAATACACAGTAAAGTCTTTATCCGCGTTAATATTACCCCTGTCTTTTGCGTTTATTCTCAGTTGTTCTGATAGTCCAAAAGAAGTTAATACTACAGCCATAGAAACCTGCTACAACGTACAGATAACAAAAGCGGGTGCCAGTCAAACTGAAAATATCTGTACGACCCGAGAGAATGGCGTATTAAACGGATTAGGTACCGTGCGGTTTATAAAACTTAATATTATTTCGTCATCTGTGGTTTCCATACGCGTCACTCGAACGAGTGGTCTTAATCCCGCTGATCCGGATATTTATATTTATAAAAATGGCGAACAAGTTCAAAAAGCCGACAATACCGGTGCTAACGCTGAGTTTCTTTCAACAACACTTCCGGCCGGAAACTATGTGGTTGAAATCAAAGAATACGGCTATTCTTCTTCTAATGCCAAATTAACGTTGAATACATTCCAGCAAAAAACCAGCAACAGCGTTCAGTTGCAGGCGACTGCAGCCGCGGTATCGAGTTGTACACCCGGTAATGACAGTATTGTTTCTGGTAACCTTACTTTTGATCGGGTCTATCATGCGGGCACGGCGCTTAATTATTCTGATATACGCCCTTTACCCATTCAACAGGCATTAGTGGAAGTGATATGTAATAGTGATGGGCACGTTTATAGTTCAATGTCGTCAGGTAGTGCTGGTGATTATGCTTTAAGTTTTCCAAAGAATCAGGCGAGTTTTGTGAGGGTAAAAGCACAGATGCGTAATGGTGCTGCGTGGAATTTTAGTGTTGTTGATAATAATAATACTGTGTTTGATATTGATGGTAATCCATTAAAACCTGTTTATGCAATGGATGGTGATTTTTTTACTGTATCAACCGATCAGACTAAAAATTTACACGCACCTTCAGGCTGGGGTGGTTCAAGTTATAGCAGCCCAAGAGTAGCCGGACCCTTTGCTATTTTAGACAGTGTCAGAAAAGCTAAAGATAAAATATTGAGTGTCGCCAATGTCAATTTTCCAGCCCTTAATTTAAACTGGAGTGTAGACAATTCAACTGCCTCAATCGGAGGTTCATTTTACGACGGCACAGAAATATTTTTATTAGGTAAAGAAAATAATGACACGGACGAATATGATGAGCATGTCATTATTCACGAGTGGGGGCATTATTTTGAAGCGAAGTTCTCACGCACAGATTCGATTGGTGGCCCACACAGTGGCGGTGACATACTGGATATTCGGGTGGCGTTTGGTGAAGGATTTGGCAATGCGTTTTCTGCCATGGTGACCGATGATCAATTTTATATTGATACAGTTGGTCGTCAACAGGACTACGGATTATTTATAGACATGGAAGATAATAACTGCACTAATGCCGGGTGGTATAGCGAGTGTTCGGTTCAATCAATCTTATATGATATATATGATTCGAGTAATGAAAATCTCGATTCCCTGACGCTGGGTTTTTCGGGTATTTATAATATTCTGGTAGGTACTCAAAAAGATACCGAGGCAATGACCAGTATTTTCAGTTTTATAAAACTCTTTAAAGATCAGAATGCGAGCTCATCGAATGCCATTGATTTATTATTAAACGCACAGGGTATTGACTCTGTCAGTGATGTTTATGGCAGCACACAGACAACATCAAATCCGGGTGCAACTAACCAGTTGCCCATATATCAAAATTACTAAGGCTGTAAAATTTTTATGAAAATGCAAAACCTGTTTCTGTTTTTAAGTATCGGCTTATTGCTTTCCTGTAATCAACAGGCACAAACCCAGGCTAATGCTCAGGCTAAAGTTCAGCCACACAACCAGGCAAAAGATATATCAAAACAGCGTCAACATGTTCACGCTGTTACTAAGCCTCATGCGTCTATATTTATGGATTATGAAATAGTTAATCCTGTCGAATTAAATAGAATGCTGGATATTAAATTAACGTTTATGTCAAAACGAAACACAGATATGTTAAGTGTTGAATATAGTCTTGATGCGGGTTTAAGTGCAAACGGTGAGCCCCGGCAGTTTGAATTTAAACAGCTTGCCAAAGGTGAAACTAAATCCATTGTTTTAAAAGTTATGCCTGAGCAAGCGGGTGAATTTAGCATCAATGTTTATGCGAGCATTGAGATTAATGGTAAAAATCAGTCGAGGGCGTTTATTGTGCCGATAAGTGTTCCACAAAGCGCTAACTCGATTCAGTCACAGGCTGTCACTGAAAAACCGCAGGGCAACGCGGCGAATAAAGGTATGCGGTTTATGCCAGAACAGAATGTTATCTCTATGCCTGCCAATGAATCATCAAATTAAGTTTTATCAAAAAAACTTCACTTCAACCCGCTATATCTAGTATCTGCGCTGGTCTCGACCCCCTATATAAGCTATGCTATGTGGCTTTTAAGGGCGGCTTCAGGTCGTTATCAAAATTTAGGCAATTTGCCCGGGTAAATTTGCCATATAAATTTGCCATATAAATTTGCCCAGGCAGATTTCACCACAACCGGAGATTTTAAAGTATGTTTTCAGCAGATATGACCATTCAGGGCTATGACGATGAATTGATGGATTCTATCAACGAAGAAGCTCAACGTCAGGAAGACCACATAGAGCTTATTGCATCTGAAAATTATACCAGTCCTCGTGTAATGCAGGCTCAGGGCACAGTACTAACCAATAAATACGCCGAAGGTTACCCCGGCAAGCGCTACTACGGTGGTTGCGAGTATGTGGATAAAACGGAGCAACTGGCGATTGATCGGGCTAAACAGTTGTTTGGTGCTGATTATGCGAACGTACAGCCTCACTCTGGCTCACAGGCCAATGCGGCGGTTTACATGGCGCTGTGTGCGCCAGGTGATACGGTGTTAGGCATGAGTCTGGCCCACGGTGGACATTTAACCCACGGCTCAAAAGTAAGCTTTTCCGGCAAAATATATCATGCAGTTCAGTACGGATTAAACGAAGCAACCGGTGAAGTAGATTACGAACAGGTTGCGCAGCTGGCCCGTGAACACAAACCGAAAATGATCGTGGCGGGTTTTTCGGCTTATTCAAAAATTATGGACTGGCAGAAATTCCGCGATATCGCCGATGAAGTTGGCGCCTATCTATTTGTCGATATGGCCCACGTTGCCGGTTTAGTTGCCGCAGGAATTTACCCGAACCCGGTACCGGTTGCGGATGTCGTGACCTCTACCACCCACAAAACATTACGCGGCCCCCGAGGCGGTATCATACTGGCTAAAGAAAACGAAGAGATTACTAAAAAGTTTAACTCAGCAATTTTCCCCGGCACGCAGGGCGGTCCGTTAATGCATGTGATTGCAGCAAAAGCGGTGGCTTTTAAAGAAGCGATGGAGCCGGAATATGTAGAATATCAGAAGCAGGTGGTTAAAAATGCCCAGGCCATGGCCGCGGTATTTATGCAGCGTGGCTATGATGTAGTGTCCAATGGGACTGAAAACCACCTGTTTTTAGTGAGCTTCATTAAAGTCGGCCTAACCGGCAAAGATGTGGAGAATGCTTTGGGCGCAGCCCATATTACGGTTAATAAAAACTCGGTTCCAAATGACCCCCAGTCCCCATTTGTAACCTCCGGTATTCGTGTAGGCACACCTGCATTAACGACTCGCGGTTTCAACGAGCAGCAATCAACTGATCTGGCAGGCTGGATGTGCGATGTGATTTCAAACATGGATGATGATGCATTAATTCAGGGTATCCAGAATAAAGTATCAGAAATTTGCGCCAAACTACCGGTATACGGAGCCTAGCCTGACACTATTGATTTTTACCCCTGTTGACTAAAAAATGACTGACGACTTAAGGCGCTCTTTTTAATGCACTGCCCATTTTGTAAAGCACCGGACACACGGGTTGTTGATTCCCGACTCGGCGGCGACGGCGACCAGGTTCGACGCCGCCGTGAGTGTGTGGAATGCTCAGAACGTTTCACCACCTATGAAACCGCCGAGTTAAGTTTACCGCGCATCATAAAACAGGATGGTACTCGCCAGACTTATGATGAAGCAAAACTACGTTCCGGTTTTACCAAGGCATTAGAAAAACGCCCGGTAAGTGTTGAAAAAATTGAAGAAAGTATCAGTCACATAAAACATAAGTTGTTATCCCAGGGTGAGCGGGAAGTGAATGCGCGCACCATTGGAGATTGGGTAATGGAAGAGTTGCAGAGTTTAGATCATGTTGCCTATATTCGATTTGCATCGGTGTATTTAAGTTTTGAAGATGTAGACGCCTTCCGTAAAACCATCGAAAAACTTGAACAGCAATAGACACACCCCCCTGGTAAATAATGTAGGTGGTAGCTTTAGCTGCCGAAGGGGTAAAAGTAACGACCAGTAACTACCAATAAACACGCAATAAACTATGCAGGCAATAAAATCCGATAATTTATTTATGTCAAAAGCCATTCAACTGGCTGCCAAAGGTTTGTTCACTACACAGCCTAATCCAAGAGTTGGCTGTGTAATTGTTTTAAATAATAAAATAGTAGGCGAAGGCTATCACCTCAAAGCCGGCGGCCCTCATGCGGAAATTCACGCATTAAAACAGGCGGGTGAAAATGCAAAAGGTGCAACCGCTTATGTCAGTCTGGAGCCGTGCAGCCATCAGGGAAAAACACCACCCTGTGCCGATGCTTTAATTAATGCCGGCGTGAGTCGTGTCGTGTGTGCGATGCAGGATCCGAATCCATTAGTAGCGGGCAAAGGTTTACACAAACTTGAACAGGCGGGTATTAAAACCTCAAGTGGATTAATGCAGCCGGAAGCTGAAAAATTAAATCCGGGTTTTATAAAACGTATGCAAACCGGACTGCCCTATGTGCGGGTAAAACTGGCGATGAGTGTTGATGGCAGAACTGCTATGGCGAGTGGTGAAAGCAAATGGATTACTGGTGAACATGCACGCGCTGATGTGCAAAAATTACGCGCCAGAAGTTCGGTGGTGTTAACCGGCAGTGGTACGGTGCTGGCAGATGACCCTTTGATGAATGTGCGAATGTCGGCAGATGAACTGGGTATAGCCGTTGATGTGCATCAGCCGTTGCGTGCAATTGTTGATAGTCAGCTAAAGGTTTCGACGGAAAGTAAAATTTTTAAGCAGGGCGGCCATAAACAAGAGGGCCAGACAATTGTATTTAGCACGCAACCGTCCGAGCATGCCGTAACGCTGCCAGACAAAAATGGCAAAGTTGATTTACATGCGGTGTTAAAATATCTCGCAGACGAACATCAGGCCAATGAAGTGCATGTGGAAGCAGGCAGTGAACTGTGCGGGGCACTATTAGTACAGCAACTGGTAGATGAAATTGTGGTTTATATTGCGCCACATATCATGGGTGATTCGGCAAAGGGTTTATTTCATTTGCCAGCGCTGCAAAAAATGAATCAGCGTATAAAACTTGAAATAAAAGATATACGGCCGATAGGTAAAGACTGGAAATTAACGGCCGTGCCGGATTATACAAAATAATTTATATTCCAGTGTGAATTAATCCACACTGGAATATAAAAGAAAAAGACAACGCAAATGAACGCAAAAATCCGCAAGTAAACGCGAATGATTTTTGTTGTTTAAGAAATGTTACGTTTTTATATGAGTTAACATACTCGACTAAAGTGATTGGTTGAGTTATTGAATAATTAAGTGAGAAGATATATGTCCACTATTGTCGTGGTCAGAAAAAACAATCAGGTTTGCATCGCCGCAGACAGTTTAACCACTTTCGGTGATTTGCGCATGGGTGCAGCATACGATCGTGATTATAATAAAATACAGTCTTATAAAGACGGTTACTTTGGTATTGTAGGCAGTGCTGCGCATGCACTGGTAATGGAATCGGTTTTATCAGATGATAAAATTGACATCGATTTCAGTTCGCGTCTGGGTATATTTGAAACCTTCCGTAGTCTGCATCCAATTTTAAAAGAAAACTATTTTTTAAATTCGAAAGACGAAGAAGATGATCCCTACGAGGCGACACATATTGATGCCTTAATTTGTAATTCAAAAGGTATTTTTGGGGTTTACTCTTTACGTGAAGTCAGTGAATATCATAAATTTTGGGCGATTGGTTCCGGCTCCGAATTTGCACTAGGTGCCATGCATGTACTTTATGATCGTCTTGATTCGGCGCAGGAAATTGCCGAAGCGGCGGTAGAAGCCGGTTGTGAATTTAACACGGCTTCCGGTTTGCCGATCAGTTTTCAGGTGATGGAGCTGGACGAATAATGTTCACCGGTATCATAGAATCACTGGGTAAGATTGAATCCATTGAAGACAAGGGGGGGGATGCGCGTTTCTGGATTCAAACCGGTAAAATGAATATGACGGATGTGCAACTCGGCGATAGCATAGCCATGAACGGCGTGTGCCTAACGGTCATTGAATTAAGAGATGATGCCTATAGCGCAGATGTATCCGGTGAAACATTATCGCTGACTTCATTAAAACAACTGAAAGCAGGCAGCACGGTTAATCTTGAAAAAGCCTTAACATTACAAACCCGTTTAGGGGGCCATATGGTGAGTGGCCATGTCGATGGCCTCGGTAAAGTGATTGACCGATATGAAGATGGCCGTTCGGTGCGCTTTATCATTGAAGCGCCAAAATCACTGGCCAAATACATTTCAGTAAAAGGCTCTATCACGGTTGATGGGGTGAGCCTAACAGTGAATAAACTCGACGGCTGCCAGTTTGAATTAAATATAGTGCCACACACCTTACAGGAAACTATAATGAGTGGTTACCGAGCGGGCTCGGAAGTGAATCTGGAAATGGATCTTATCGCACGCTACCTCGAACGCCTGATGCTGGGTGAGAGTGCTGCGCTACCAAAAGCCGGATCGGAATCAGGCATTACCACAACTCTTCTCGCTGAGAATGGTTTTTTAAAGTGAAAACACATTAAGAAAGTAACCTATGCAATTGAATAATATAGAAGAAATAATAGAAGATATAAAACAGGGCAAGATGGTTGTCATCATGGATGACGAAGACCGTGAAAATGAAGGCGACCTGTTAATGGCGGCTTCTGCTTGCACAGCGGATGACATTAACTTTATGGCACGCTACGGTCGTGGCCTGATTTGTCTGACCCTGAGTGAAGAGCGTTGTCGTCAGTTACGTTTACCCCAGATGGTTGATAATACCGATGATATGCATGGCACAAACTTCACCATCAGTATTGAAGCCGCGCAAGGTGTCACCACCGGTATTTCAGCCGCTGATCGTGCAATTACGGTACAAGCTGCGGTAGCCGAGGGTGCAAGCGCCAGTGACATTGTACAGCCGGGCCATGTATTTCCTCTTAAGGCACAACCGGGTGGCGTGTTAAATAGAGCAGGGCATACGGAAGCGGGTTGTGATCTGGCGCGTTTGGCTGGCTTTGAGCCTGCTGCCGTTATTGTCGAAATATTAAATGACGATGGTACCATGGCGCGTCGTCCTGATTTAGAAACATTTGCCAAAGAACACAAGCTTAAAATAGGTACCATCGAAGATTTAATTCGTTACCGTATTCAAAATGAAAAAACCGTTGAGCGGGTTGCGGAAAGTGATTTTCCCAATGAGTTCGGTCACTTCCGTTTATATGCCTATCAGGATGCCATTGGTAATGATTTACACCTGGCGTTGGTTAAGGGTGAAATCGATTCTAAAAAACCGGTACGGGTGCGAGTGCATATGGAAAACACCATGTGCGATGTACTGTCCTCCAGCAGAAAATGTGGTTGGCCATTACGCGATGCAATGAAATCAATTGCGGCTGCGGATGAGCCCGGCGTGATTGTGATTTTGCGTGAGCCTGAATCAGCACGACAAATTGTGCAGTGGATGCTGGATCATTCCGAAGAACAAAAAGTCATAAATGATTCTCCAGAAGAATTAAGAACCCATGGTATTGGGGCACAAATTTTAATGGATCTAAACGTGCACAAAATGCGATTATTGTCTGCTCCAAAACGTATTCATGGTCTGGCTGGTTTTGGACTGGAAGTGGTCGATTATATTACCGGTGATCAGTAAAGATTTTAATAGAAAAAATATATAAATAATCAAGAGAGAACCCATGTCAGAAATTAATTTACTAGAAGGCGAGTTACAATATTCAGAAGGTAACTTTGTAATTGTAAGCGCACGTTTTAACAGTTTCATTGTCGACAGTTTAGAAGGCGGTGCCATTGATGCATTGAAACGTCATGGTGTTGCGGAATCTAATATTACCGTTGTAAAGGTGCCCGGTGCTTATGAAATGCCATTAGCGATTCAGCAACTGGCGCAGAGCGGAAAGTACGATGCGATTATTGGTTTAGGTGCCGTAATACGCGGCTCAACACCACACTTTGATTTTGTTGCAGGTGAAGCATCAAAGGGCATGGCGAATGTTGCACTGGATAATAACATTCCGGTTATTAATGGTGTGTTAACAACCAATACCATTGAACAGGCAATTGAACGAGCCGGTACAAAGGCTGGAAACAAAGGTGCTGAAGCTGCAATTTCTGCTTTGGAAATGGTTAACCTGTTAAAGAAGATTGCTTAATGTCAGTATCACTTGCAAAAGGCCGTAGTAATGCCCGTAAAAAAGCCACACAGGCTTTATATCAGTGGCATATGTCCGGCAATGATCCTGATGAAATTGAAGTGCAGTTTCATCAGGAACAAAATATGGAAAAAGTTGACACTGACTATTTTCATAAACTGATTCACCAGGTACCAGAAAATATAAGTGAACTTGATAAGCTCATCTCTAAATACAGTGATCGAAAACATGATGAGCTTGATCCGATTGAAATGACAATTTTAAGGTTATCGGTGTACGAGTTAAAAAACTGCATTGATGTGCCCTATAAAGTTGTCATTAGTGAAGCTATTACGCTGGCTAAATTATTCGGTTCGGATAAGAGTCATGCCTTTGTGAATAGTATTCTGGATAAACATGCTAAAGATTTACGTAAGATTGAAATAGAAAGTTCTAAGTAAATTGTTACTACAGAAAAATGCTTAATATAAAAATGAGTCGGTTTGAATTATAAATACCGACTCATTATATTTTATCAGAGTATCTCTGTAATAATCTCTTTTTTGTTTAACGTGGATACTGCTGCAGTTGTTCCTGCATCATTCTACGCATTTCCGGCGTCATGTTCTTAATCGCCTCTTTCATTTTGGGATTCATTTGTTGCATCGCGTCATCTACCATTTTTGATGGGTCGGTAAGTTTATAATTTGGCGGAATAGAAAAGGCGTTTGCAGGTAGCTGGGCCTTCTTGTTTACGCGCGTGACAACCGAATTTAAATGCTTATTTTTATTTATACTTTTTAAGGGAAACCCCAATTCCCTGAGTTTTAAATTGGCTTTACGTTGTGATTCTTCACAGGGGCTAAGAATTGTATCAGTGGTCATGCCGGTGAGAGCATGCAATTTTGCGCGCATATTTTTTTCCATCTCTATAAATGCTCTGGCGAATTTTGTGACGCCCATGTCACGCATGGCCGCAACTGAAACGTACAGGCTGCCACAGTATTGATCATTCGCGTATAATGCGTATTCTTCAGTTTCATAGCCAACAATCGTTGGCCCAAGTCCCATGGTTTTAGTATAGGTGTCGACATACTTTGCCGGTGGTTTGTAGGTGTTTTGCTGGAGAAACTCGCTCATATCGACAATGGTTCTGTGAGCATGAAGCACCGCTTTCATGGTTCTGTTATCGAGGTCCATTACGATAAAGCCCTCACGTCTGGGTAGCTCTATACGGGCTTTATTTTTGTCGATGTAAATATCGGTAGTATCACGGTGCGCGTTCTGAGTTTGTATAAACACAGCCGCACTGGCTATGTTTATTATAAAAAATGAAATGATAAGTGAGCTGATTAAGATTGTTTTTTTCATATCCATATTGCCTGTTGTTTTTCCATAAAATAACACAAATGAATCGAAAAATTTATCAGATTTTATAAATCTACTTAATTTATACTAGCAGTGACTGTTTGGTGCTTTCTATTATTTCCTGATTTTCTTCAATTTCAACCACATTGACTTCCGTATCCATACCCAGTTTTGAAAAAGCAGGAACGCTTGCCCAGTCGATTTCACCGGGTACATGTCCGCCCTGAAGCAAAGCAATTTGCACCAAATCTACCAAATCAGCAGCACCGTCATGGTCGTAACTAAAATTATTCGCATGTTTCACCACGTCAATCATTGCATCACCAAAATTCCAGGTTTGCATGATTAATACGCCAACCGGTGAGGTTAATTCATCGATGACATCACCCAGAGCTTCGCTATTATTGAATAAATCATCGTCATCTTCGGCCATTACCAGTATCGGTAGCGCACCAATGTTGTGAATAAGGCCTGCAAGCAGTGCCTGTTCCGGGTTAATGCCAGGGACCGTAGTTGCCAGCATTCTGCAAATAGCCGCCACTTCAACCGCTGTGTTCCAGCTTTTACGAAAGTGCTCGTCTAATACATCTGAAGTGGCCTGATATATCTGTTTCATAGCCAGGCTGACTACCAGGTCTCGCACCATGCGAACACCCAGGCGGGTGACTGCCATTTGTAAATCTTCAATGGGGCTACGACTGCGGTAAAGCGGGCTGTTGGATACCTGAATTAAACGCGCTGAAAGGGAGGCGTCCTGCGTTAGCGTATCAGCAATTTGTTGTGCTGAGGTATTTTCATTTTCAACCGCTTCACGTATTTTTAGGGCAACTTCCGGGAGTGTGGGTAAAATCAATTGATCGGACTCAACTGCCGTTTTAAGCTGACTAAAGAACTGATCGGATTTTTCTGACATGGTTTCCCCACATATTTTTATAGTTATGGCATAGCTAACAACAAAGAGTATAGGCTATTTAAATAATGTAGTAGTCTCATCGAAAATGAGTTTGTTTTCTTCTATATCCAGTACATGAGATTCAGTATTAATACTCAGGCGTGCAAATGCTGAGACCGTCGACCAGTCTTCCGGACAGTCGAGGCCGGTATAAATGCTGCCCTGTATCAGTGCCACCTGAATAACATCGAGATAGTCTGCCTGCCCCGAGTGGTTACGACGAAAGTGGTAGCAATCATTAGCAACATCAATCATGTAGTTTGGAAAATTCCATTTTTCAAATATAAATGCACCAACTTCTCCCTGCATTTTCTGTACAACTTTACAAAGTGCTTCCGGCTGGTCAAATAATTCATCGTCATCTTCAGCCATTAAAATAATAGGGAGTGCACCGATATTATGTATGAGACCGGCTAACATGGCTTTTTGCGCATCGAGATGCTCATGCCCGGATGCAAGCAGGTGTGCAATGGCAGCGGTTTTAGTGCTGGTAATCCACAGTTCGTGAAAACGTTCAGCAATGACGTCATTACTGGCCTTATAGAGTTGCTTCATTGACAGGCTGATAATTAAATCTCTAACCAGTTTTAAACCGAGTTTTGAGATGGCCATTTGAATATTATCGGTTGTGGTGTGAGTGCGATAAATGGCACTATTCGCGACCTGCAAAAGGCGCACTGACAAGGCCGGGTCCTGGCTGATAACATTCGCTATCATCTGTACCGATGAATCTTCTTTTTCACATTCAGCCTTTACTCTTAGCGCTACGTCGGGCAATGAAGGCAGCAGTAATTTTTCCGTCGCCATCGCATCTTTAACTTCGGCTAGAAAACTTTCGGATTTTTCCTGAATTGCTATCATGGTTTAAGACTCAATCTGTTTAATTATGCCTGCATTAAACTTACACGGGTTTCATTCAGCTGGTTTTGCATAGATTCATCAAGTTCACGCGCATTCGGATCTAAACCTAATTTGCTTATGGCGGGAATCTCTGACCAGTTGTCAAAATGTGCGGTATCGTTAATCTTCGTCGATGAATGCTGACTATATAAAATAGCCGCCTGAACAATATCGACATAATCAGCATTTGAATCATGGCAACGATTAAAATTGCTCCACTGGCGGGCAACGTCTATTAGTGTTGGGGGAAAATTCCAGAAGCTGAGTATTTTTTCACCGACTTCACCCTGTATATCTGCAATGACGGATTTTATGTTTTGTGTATCGTTGAATAATGAGGGTTGTCTATCTGCAAGCTCGATTATCGGCAGTGCACCAATATTATGTATTAACCCGCCAAGCATGGCGTGTTCCATATCCAGTCCATTTTGAGTTTTTGCCAGCACCCGGCAAACCGCGGCAGCATCAACACTGGTTTGCCAGATCGCCTTAAACTGTTTTTCAATGGCTTTGTTCTGTGCTGTAAAGGCCTGTTTTATCGCGAGCATAACCACAAGGTCTTTGACAATTCGCACGCCCAGACGAGTAATGGCCATCTGTAAGCTGTCAATTTGATTGTGCGCGCGATAAAGCGGACTATTGGCCAGTTGCAATAAACGTGCGGACAAAGAAGCGTCCTGAGTGAGTAGCTCGGCTATATCGAGAGCCGACATATTATCTTTTTCAACCGCTTCACGAATTTTTAGTGCGACTTCCGGCAGTGTGGGAAGCTTTATCTGGTCGGTCTCAATGGCCTTAAATAATTGCTGGCGGATCAGCTGGTTCTGTTCACTCATATTTTTATAATTAGGGTTACTTACTTAAGTATGAGTGTAGTTAGGGATTGTTTAAAAATCCAAAGATTAAGGACAAAACCTTTTGGGTTATCGATATCAGTCTTTAGGGCACCTCTAAAAATAGCTTGCGGCCTCTGCGGGCCCTGAAGCATGCAGCTACCAGGCGCAGCCAGAGGTCACAATCTATTTTTAGAGGTGTCCTTTAGTCATTAACGGGGAAGATGACTAAAGACTGATTGATTTTTAATCAAGGGAATACGGTAATGCCTGAACGGTGATAACCGGTCCATTTTCATCGTGTAATTGCAGTTTACCCGCTTCAGCATCCGCAATATCAATCACAGCCAGTGCATCATAACCGCCGTTTGAATCAGGCTGAGCATTCACGATCTGTCCTGTACCCTGACCCGATTTGGAGTCTTTACTATATAATTTATCCCCCGCTTTTACCGCATCACTGGTTGCAATCTGTACCAGAAACATGCGTCGTTTTACCTTACCCAGGTACTGCATGCGTGCCACTACTTCCTGTCCGGTGTAGCAACCTTTTTGGAAGTTAACCCCGTTAATGACCTGCATATTGGTCATCTGGGGAATAAAGGCCTCTGATGTTTCAGGTGTGATAGTGGGGATGCCGGCTAAAATATCCAGACTTTCCCAGGCGTCGGCACCGGCAGGGGATGCATTCACATCGAGATGTCCCCAGAGTTTTTTCATGGCTTCAAGTTCTCCATAAATCTCATAGCGAGGCAGGCTGCCGGGACATTTAATAATGCTAAAGCCGCCGGTCTGGGTAACATCATCCGTCTCTTTAGGCAATTCGGAAATAAGATCCGCCAGCTGTTGATCCGCTTTGGGCCCGGATACACCGATTTTGACCAGTGCATCTGTGCTGTCTTTCATGACAACTTTAGCCATTAATATAAACATGCTGATACGTTTTAAAATTGGCTCAAGTAATGCCTGTGGAAGACGTATATAATAGCTCTCATCACGTTTAAACAACCTGAAATTTGCCAGCATCCGACCTTTATGAGTGCAGTAGGCACTTAGCTGGCAGTGCTGCAGGCTCACATCCCGAACATCATTGGTGAGCTGGCCCTGTAAAAAATCGGTTGCATCTTCACCCTCTATGGATATCAGTCCGTGGTGACTTAAATCATACATTACCAGCCCGGTATGAATCATACGTTGCTCGCGTTGCAAATTACCAAAGCTTACGACCTTGTGGTTTTCAATTTCTGCGCCCGCATTTTTTAAAAAGTCTAACCATTGTGCTTTCATCTAATGCCCTATACCTGTTATTAGTGTTGAGAGTGACGCTATAAATATTAACGGTGCTTAATGCACTAAAATAATAAATTGATGTCTATATACTGTATCATAATCATTTTATAATACGCTGTCAGCATACAGTTAATGTGGAATAATCCTGTAATTCTACTACAATGTTCAGTTAGCAGAATATGTTAAGAATAATAATAGTCAATAAAACAAATAAACTTAAAGGGATATGAAAAATGGCGGTATCTGATAACCGACCCTTCTTTCTAAATCTGGTAAAAATTCATTTGCCAGTGACAGGATTTGTTTCAATCTTTCATCGAATCAGTGGCTTGCTGCTGTTTTTAGCCATTCCATTTTCTGTGTATTTACTGGATATGTCGTTACAGGGTAAAGCCGGTTTTAATGCGGCGGCAAACGTACTGACACATCCCCTAATTCAGCTCATATCAATCGTTCTTCTGTGGTCAATAATCCATCACTTTATCGCAGGTATTCGTTTTTTATTGACTGATTTCGATATCGGTTTAGAAAAAAAACAGGCCACCTTATATGCCTGGCTGGTGTTCATCATAGAAGCTATTGTATTTATCCTGTTAGCAATGGAGATATTTTTATGAGTTCTCCCGGCTTACAGGGTTTACGCCCCTGGATTATTCAACGTGTAAGCGCGGTATTTATTGCGGCGGTTATTGTTTATTTAGTGGGTGTGTTATTGCTATGCAATCCTCTAAATGAAAATGACTGGGCCGCGTGGGTGGCCACTCCCTATAATAATATTTTAATCGGGCTGTTTATCATTGCCATTCTCTGGCATACGTGGATTGGAATACGCGATATTATTTTAGATTATGTTCCGAATGTTGTGGGGCGTTTGCTGGTGTTAACACTGGTGGCGTGTACGTTAATTGGCAGTGGTTTGTGGGGATTTAAAGCGCTGTTTATGGTATTGATTAAATGAATATAGAAGATATTCCAAGACGACGATTTGATGCGCTGATTATTGGTGCCGGGGGCGGTGGCTTACGAGGCGCATTACAACTATCTGAAGCGGATGCATCAGTAGCCGTCGTTTCAAAAGTTTTTCCCACCCGTTCACACACCGTGGCTGCTCAGGGTGGAATGAATGCGGCGCTGGCTAATGTATTACCGGACAACTGGCACTGGCACATGTTTGATACCGTAAAAGGCAGTGATTATTTAGGTGATCAGGATGCCATAGAATATATGTGTCGCGCTGCACCCAAAGCGGTTTATGAAATGGAGCATTTCGGCGTTCCATTTTCGCGTTTAGATAATGGCAAAATTTATCAGCGACCTTTCGGGGGTCAGTCACAAAACTTTGGTGGAGAGCAGGCGGCCCGAACCTGCGCCGCAGCAGACCGAACCGGTCACGCGATTTTGCATAGCTTATATCAACAGAATATTCGTGCTAAAACACATTTCTTTGATGAATATTTTGCCGTTGATTTACTAAAAGATAAAGACGGTAACGTATTGGGTGCATATGTGTTTGATATTCACAGCGGTGAAGAATTAATTATCGAAGCCAAAACAACTTTGCTGGCAACCGGTGGTGCCGGACAACTTTTTCGAACCACCACCAATGCACTAATTAACACCGGCGATGGAATGGGTATGGCGCTACGGGCAGGTGTACCCTTACAGGATATGGAATTTTTTCAGTTTCATCCCACCGGTATTGCCGGTAGAGGCATGTTAATAACCGAAGGTGCGCGGGGCGAGGGTGGCTATCTAGTTAATGCAGAAGGTGAGCGATTTATGGAGCGTTACGCACCCACTGCAAAAGACCTGGCGTCCCGGGATGTGGTGAGCCGGTCAATATTTACCGAAGTTAAAGAAGGCCGTGGGTGTGGCCCGCAAAAAGATCACGTGATGCTAAAACTCGATCATTTACCGGAAGATGTTTTACAGTCGAGGTTGCCGGGTATTCGTCAAACCTGCATCACTTTTTTAGGGTTAGATCCCGCGTCACAACCGATACCGGTTTACCCGACGGCACATTACACAATGGGGGGGATTCCCACAAACAGAACCGGGCAGGTCGTTGTACCGGTTAAAGATACGCCGGAAGAACCGGTTAGCGGTTTATATGCCGCAGGTGAATGCGCCTGTGTTTCTGTACACGGTGCAAATCGGCTGGGTGGAAATTCGCTATTAGATATTCTGGTATTCGGACGTTCCGCCGCCAATCATATTATTGAATATTTAAAAGAAAATCGTTTTCATAAAGTGTTAGATGAAAGTTCTATATTATCTGTTTATAACCGGTTGCATCGCTGGGATAATAATAACGGTGATGAGTCGATTGATGAAATTCGTCGTGATTTACAGAAAGTCATGGAAGATAACTGTGGCGTATTCAGAACCCAGGATGTTTTAGATGCGGGTGTTGAAGCGGTTTCAAAGTTAGCCGAACGATTAAAACATGCCAGTGTTACAGATCATTCAGCATTATTTAATACCGCCAGAGTTGAAGCATTGGAGCTGGAAAATTTACTGGATGTAGCGCTGGCAACAGTTTATTCCGCCGCCGCGCGAACTGAAAGCAGGGGCGCGCATTCAAGAGTTGATTATACAGAACGTGATGATAAAAGCTGGATGCGGCACACCTTATATTCCAGTGAAGATCGTAAGTTAGATTATAAACCGGTGAGAACTAAACCCATGTCGGTGGCGAGTTTTCCGCCTAAGCCCAGAGTCTACTAATTTGGGTCTACTAATTTGGGTCTATTAATTTTGGGTAGTTTAAATTTAGGTATATTAAATTCGGCATTATTGGTTGCGAGTTTAATGGGTTATCTCTAATGGCAAATGATTTTTAAATAAAAGGTACAAATATGCGATTTCGCATTTATAGATACAATCCGGAAACAGACAAAAAGCCCTATATGAAAGATTATCAACTCGATAATGTTTCATCGGACATGATGTTACTAGATGCCTTGCTGTTACTAAAAGAACAGGATCCATCGCTCGGTTTTCGTCGATCATGCCGAGAAGGGGTGTGTGGGTCGGATGGTATGAATATTAATGGCTCAAACGGGCTGGCCTGCATAACACCCATTACCGGTTTAAAAGAACCTGTTGAGTTACGTCCCATGCCCAGGCTGCCGGTGATTCGTGATTTAATTGTCGATATGGATCAGTTTTATAAACAGTACCGTGACGTTAAACCTTACCTTGATGTTAAAGACCCATTACCTGAAGTTGAATTAAAACAGTCGCCTGCTGAGCGTGATGAACTGGATGGTTTATACGAATGTATTTTATGTGGATGCTGTACCACTTCATGTCCTTCATTCTGGTGGAACCCGGATAAGTTTTTAGGCCCTGCTGCATTATTACAGGCATCCCGTTTTATAAACGATTCAAGAGATCAGTCAACGGAGGAACGTTTGCAGGCGCTGGATGATCCGTTTAAATTATTCCGTTGTCACACGATTATGAATTGTGTTCAGGTTTGCCCGAAAGGATTAAACCCGGCCAAAGCCATTGGTGATATTAAAAAAATGATGGTTAAAAAGTCAATGTAATGATGCAATGTAATCAAACAGTGGACGTAATGCCGGAGCATGTAGATTCAAGGCTTCGCTGGCGTTGTCGGCGGGGGATGTTAGAACTTGATATTTTGCTTAATGGTTTTATTGAAAAAAAGTATACTGAATTAAGTGCTCAGCAAAAAGAAATTTTAAATCAGGTTCTCGATTACCCGGATCAACTTCTGTTTGATTTGTTTCTCGGGCACATGCAATCCTCCGATAATAACGTTTCAGATCTTGTCCAGACAATACGCCAGTCAGCTTCTATTTGAAGTGACGCCTTCTAAAGTTTATCGCTACATTGTTGCTGTTTGCGCGGTGTTTTCTGTGCTGTCGATTTTTGTTCTAAATATTGATATTGTTTATAAATTTATTTTATTTTTTCTGTTAATCCTGTTTGTTATTCTTTCATTAAAAAACAATAAACAGCGAAGCTTGCAATGGCAACCTGATGGTGGTTGGTTAATTGCGGATAATAAGCAACAATATTCAGCAAGCCTGAAGCAGGGTAGTGTCGTAACAACTTTTTTTGCATCACTGGTTTTTAGGCTGGAAAATAAAAAAATACTAACAATCATTATTTTTAAGGATAGCATCAACGTGGAAAAGTTCAGGCAACTTCGTGTACGATTAAAAGTTGAAGGTATCAAGCCCAGGCAAAGTATTTTAGTGAACGAAGACGTATAAATGAATATCGTGTAAACTTAAAACATGTCGCAATATATAAAAAAACATTCAGTCGATCAATACAAACAGAAAACCAGTGCCTATGGTTGTGAAGATGTGGTACCGGTAGATTTTGTCAGTTTGATGGATATGTATGAGGACAATTATATTAAATTGCGTAAACTGATTCCCAATGTAAAAAATATTAATAAGTCGGGCATCTCAAAATCACCCGGGCATTTAAACTTACATCTACAGATTCTAGAGCGCAGTAAATTTACCACCACATTACGTTTGAGTTATTGTTTTACTGATAACGGAGGTTCCCGTCTGGAACCAAATTTAAAAATTCGTATTTATCACGATGCGGGTTTAGCGGAAGTTATGTCGGGAAAATTACACCACGGCAAACTGGTACTGGATCATTTACCTGCAGATGCACTTAAACAAAAATGGCAGTTAAATCGTTTTTTAAGTAAATGGCTGAAATACTGTTTGCGTCAGAATCATGGGTTTTCGCTAGCGTCAGAACCTGTTCCGGGTGTTTCTATTGTGTAACTAAAGGATAAAAGCAAAAGACTGCACGAATAAATGTTAAATTTTTATACCGCCAGACAAGCTACCACCACACATACAAATATAGGGCGCCTCTAATAAGCTTTTGATTTTATTTGCTTGTTTTCACGGTCATCCGCATTTTTTTCACCTGGCACCACATACTTTCAAACCTCAATTCAATCAACCATTTCATGGTTTTATAAGGCTATAAATTCATTCACAGTAAATTACCGTTAGTCACTGATTTATGGTAGAATTTCTGGCTTTATGGTGTCGTCATTTACGGCATATAATCAGGGTTCTTAATAACCCCTATAAACTACGGAAAAGAAGCATTATATGGCTGAATTTGCCAAAGAAATAGTACCCGTTAATTTAGAAGATGAAATGCGTCAGTCCTATCTGGATTACGCCATGAGCGTAATTGTTGGCAGGGCGCTTCCCGATGTTCGGGATGGCCTCAAACCGGTTCACCGCCGTGTGCTTTATGCGATGAGTGTGCTGGGAAATGACTGGAATAAACCCTATAAAAAATCCGCCCGTGTCGTCGGTGATGTGATTGGTAAGTATCACCCCCATGGTGATACCGCGGTATACGACACCATTGTTCGTATGGCTCAGCCGTTTTCTATGCGTTATATGCTGGTGGATGGTCAGGGTAACTTTGGCTCTGTCGATGGTGATTCACCGGCGGCGATGCGTTACACCGAAGTGCGCATGGACAAGATTGCCCATCAAATTCTCGCGGATTTAGATAAAGAAACCGTCGATTTTGCAGATAACTATGACGGTTCTGAAAGCGAACCTACGGTTATGCCGACCCGTATCCCGGCACTGCTTATCAACGGTTCTTCGGGTATTGCCGTGGGTATGGCTACCAATATTCCGCCGCATAATATAAATGAAGTTATAGATGCCTGTATCGCGCTGATTAATAATCCGACAATTGATATTGAAGGCTTGATGGATTTTATTCCTGCGCCGGATTTACCCACTGCAGCCTTTATTAACGGTACCAAAGGTATTCGTGAAGCTTACCGTACCGGTCGTGGTCGCATGTTTATGCGCTCGCGCACCTCAATTGAAACCAGAGACAATGGCCGACAGCGCATCCTTGTTCACGAATTACCGTATCAGGTAAACAAGGCCCGTTTAATCGAGCGCATTGCCGAGCTGGTTAAAGATAAAAAAATCGAAGGTATCACTGAGATTCGTGATGAGTCCACCGCTGAAATTCGCATTGTTATCGAAGTGCGTCGCGGGGACGTGGCGGAGGTTATTTTAAATAACCTGTATAAACAGACTTCAATGCAAACCGTATTTGGTATCAATATGGTGGCACTGGTTGATGGTCAGCCAAAACTCCTCAATTTAAAACAAATTATCGAAGCCTTTGTGCGTCATCGTCGTGAAGTGGTTACCCGCCGCACCCTTTATGAATTGCGCAAAGCCCGGGAACGTGCACACGTTTTAGAAGGGCTGGCAATTGCCCTGGCGAATATTGACGAAGTCATCGAGCTCATTAAACGCTCTAAAAATTCCGCTGAAGCCAAGGCCGGTTTAATTTCCCGCTCATGGCAACTGGGAATGGTGTCGGATATGCTCAGCCGTTCCGGCGCAGAAGCTTCACGGCCTGAGTTTTTGCAGGATGAATTCGGTATGCGTGATGGCGGATACTATTTATCTGAAGCCCAGGCGCAGGCAATTTTAGAATTAAGATTGCATCGTCTTACCGGACTTGAGCAGGATAAAATAATTAATGAATTCAGTGAGATACTGGGCATTATTAAAGCTTTGATTGAAATTTTGGCAAGCCCTGATCGTTTGCTTGAAGTCATTCGCGAAGAGCTTATGCAAATTAAGGAAGACTTCGGTGACGAGCGTCGTTCAGAAATTATGCAAAGCCAACTGGACTTAAGCCTGGAAGATTTAATTACCGAAGAAGATGTACTGGTGACCTTCTCCCACGAAGGCTATGCCAAGTCTCAAATTCTATCTGAATACAGTGCACAGAAACGCGGTGGTAAAGGTAAATCTGCAACCAAGATGAAAACAGAAGATTTCATCGACAAGTTGTTTATTGCCAATACGCACGACACATTATTATGTTTCTCAAGCCGCGGCAAAGTCTACTGGATAAAAGTTTATGAACTGCCACAGGCGAGCCGTGGTTCCCGGGGAAAACCGCTGGTGAATTTATTACCACTGGACGAAGGGGAACGCATTAATGCGGTATTACCGATTCGTGAATATGATGAAGATCATTTTATCTTTATGGCAACCAGCTCCGGTACGGTTAAGAAAACGCCGTTAACTGCGTTTTCAAATCAACGCGCGGGTGGCATTATTGCGCTGGATTTACGCGAAGATAATTTACTGGTTGATGTTGCACTGACAGATGGTAGCAAAGACATTATGTTGATGGCAAGCTCAGGCAAAGCGATTCGATTTAATGAATCCAATGTACGTGCCATGGGTAGAACCGCTGCGGGTGTTCGCGGTATTCGCATGAAAGATGACGAAAAATTAATCAGCTTAATTGTGGTTGATGAAGAGGCCGCAATTTTAACGGCAACCGAACTGGGTTATGGCAAGCGTACCGCAACCACTGAATATGCCTGTAAAGGTCGTGGTGGTCAGGGTGTTATTTCTATTCAAACCTCGGATCGAAATGGTGCGGTTGTGGGTGCTGTACAGGTTTCAGAATCAGATGAGTTTATGATGATTTCAGATGGCGGTACACTTATTCGCACCAGTGTTGAAGAAGTGCGCGTGATGGGAAGAAATACACAGGGCGTACGATTAATTCGATTGTCAGAAAATGAAAAACTGGTTGAATTAGAGCGCATAGAAGTGTTGCCAGAAGTCGTAACATTAGATGAAGAATCTCTAGAAGATTCTCCAGAAGAATCGCCAGAATAATTTGCTATAGGTACGCGCTTTATTTTACGATCAGTTTATAGGCATAAATTAAAAAATTTTAAAGGTGAAAAAGGCAATGAGCCGAGTATATAATTTTAGTGCAGGTCCCGCTTGTATTTCAGAAGACGTTTTAAAGCAGGCTCAGGCAGAAATGCTGGACTGGCAGGGTACCGGCATGTCGGTTATGGAAATGTCACACCGTGGCAAAGCCTATATGTCTATCGCGGCAAAAGCTGAGGCTGATTTGCGTGAATTAATGAACATTCCAGATAACTATAAAGTTTTGTTTATGCAGGGTGGTGCCAGCACGCAGTTTGCCGCAGTGCCTATAAATTTGATGGGCTCTAACCGTAAAGCTGATTATATTTTAACCGGTCAGTGGTCTAAAAAAGCCATTGCCGAAGCAAAGCGCTACGGTGATATAAATGTTGCAGCATCTTCCGAGGATTCTAAATTTACGACTATTCCAGAGCAATCAGAATGGAATTTAAGTAAAGATGCAGCTTATTTACATTACACACCGAATGAGACAATTGTCGGTGTTGAATTTCCATTTTTACCGCAAACCGATGTGCCGTTAGTAGCGGATATGTCATCTAATATATTATCTAAAGAAATTGATGTTAGTAAATTTGGTATTATTTATGCTGGCGCACAAAAAAATATCGGTTGCGCAGGTTTAACGATCGTAATTGTTCGTGATGATTTAATGGGCAAACCATTAGATGGAATGCCGGCTATGTTAGATTATAAAATCATGGCGGATAATGATTCAATGTATAACACCCCGGCGACTTATAGCTGGTACATTGCGGGTTTGGTTTTCGACAAAATTAAACGTAACGGCGGAATCAAAGCATTGCAAGAAACAAATCGTCGTAAAGCGGATAAATTATATTCTGCAATTGATGATTCTGATTTTTATACCAACCCGGTTGACGTAAATTGTCGCTCATTAATGAATGTGCCTTTTATTTTAGGTGATTCAGCACTTGATGGCGCATTCCTGGAAGGCGCAGAAAAAGCAGGTTTAACCACATTAAAAGGTCACCGGTCTGTCGGTGGTATGCGTGCAAGTATTTATAACGCGATGCCCGAGGCAGGTGTTGATGCCTTAATCGATTTTATGAAAGACTTCGAAAAAAATAATGCTTAAAAATCTTTGCCAATCCTGCGAAAGCAGGAGTCTGGTGGCTTTTCGTTTAAAAAAATATTTTTCGGGTTAATTTATTGGAATAATCTTCCAGGATAATTTTTTAGGATAATAAAAATGTTTAATATAAAAACATACAATGCCATTTCACCTTCAGGTTTAAATAAACTAACTGATGAAGGTTATCAGGTAGGTGAAGAAATCAGTGATCCAGATGCGATCATGTTGCGTTCATTTAAAATGCACGACGTACCCGTTGCCAGTACGGTTAAAGCTATAGGTCGTGCTGGTGCTGGTGTCAATAATATTCCTGTTGATAAAATGTCAGAGCGTGGCATTGTCGTTTTTAATGCGCCGGGAGCAAATGCAAACGCGGTTAAAGAACTGGTAATTGCTGGCATGTTAATAGCGTGCCGTAACCTGATACCCGCCTGGCGTTATACAACTGAATTAACAGGCTCTGATGAAGATGTAATGAAAGCGGTTGAAGCGGGCAAGAAAAAATTTGCTGGTTTTGAGTTACCTGGAAAAACCCTAGGTGTTATTGGTTTAGGTGCAATTGGTGCGCAGGTGGCAAATGCAGCAGATATGCTCGGCATGAAGGTTATCGGATTCGATCCAGCAATTACGGTTCAATCTGCATGGCAGTTATCATCGAATGTTAAAAAAATGGACACAGTCGATGAACTATTCCGTGAAGCTGATTTCGTAACCTTTCATGTGCCATTAATTGACGCGACTAGAAACCTTTTGAATGCTGAAAGTTTGGCAACCATGAAAGATGGCTCGGTGATACTGAACTTTGCACGTGAAGGTATTGTAAATGATAGCGCGGTATTAGCTGCAATTAAATCCGGAAAAATTCATGCTTATGTAAATGACTTTCCTTCAAATGAAGTTAAAGATCACGAAGGTGTATTTACATTGCCACATCTAGGTGCATCTACAGGTGAAGCTGAAGATAATTGTGCGGCCATGATTGCAGATCAGTTAACAGATTTTTTGAACAATGGAAATATTAAAAATTCAGTTAACTTTCCAAATATAAAACTTGCCAGAGAAGGCGAGAATCGACTGGCGATTTCTAATTCAAATAGCCCTGATATGCTAGCAAAAATTTCTCACCAATTAGGTGAGTCCGGTGTAAATATTTTACGTATGGCTAATGAGTCACGCAACGAACTGGCTTATACATTGATTGATGTCGCCAGTAAACCTGATGTTGAAACTGTAGATAAAATAGCTGCAATCGAAGGCGTATTATCTATAAGGTTGATTTAAAATATTTGCCACAGAGGTACAGAGTTAATAAACGTATTAATACAGGCTCATCTGACAACTCTGTGTCTGTATGGTGATAACGGGTTAAACAATGAACGAACAAGATAAACTATCAGGTATAAGAGACAGAATAGACGCGATTGATAAGCAAATACAATCGCTTATTAATCAGCGTGCTCAATGCGCCCAGGAAGTAGCGGAAATTAAGATCAATGCCGGTGAGACTGAGCATTTTTATCGGCCTGAACGAGAAGCTCAGGTGTTAACTGAAATAAAAAAACGTAATAAAGGTCCACTTGGCGATAATGCCATGGCACATTTATTTCGTGAAATCATGTCATCCTGCCTTGCACTTGAAAAACCAATTAAGGTTGCATTTTTAGGTCCCGCAGGCACTTATAATCATGCGGCATCCAGTAAACATTTTGGTGCGTCTATAGATCAGTATCCGGTTGATAATATCGAAGAAATATTTCGTGCGGTTGAAACCGGTGAATCTAACTTTGGTGTTGCACCAATCGAAAATTCCACCGAAGGCGTTATTTCACACACGCTGGATTTATTAATTAACTCATCTCTACAAATTTGTGGTGAAGTCGATTTACGTATTCAGCATAATTTAATCAGCTCTGAAACCGACCTTAAAAAAATCACTAAAGTTTACTCACATCAGCAATCACTGGCTCAATGCAGACGTTGGCTGGATGCGAATTTACCAAATGCGGAGCAGTACGCGGTACGTAGTAATGCGGAAGCCGTAAAAATAGCTAAAAATGAAAAAGCGGCCTCTGCTATTGCTGGCGCAATGGCCGCAGAATTATATGAGGTGCCAATACTGTGTACCGAGATTGAAGATGAACCGAATAATACCACGCGTTTTATAGTGATTGGAAAAAATGAAGTTCCACCCAGCGGTAATGACAGAACTTCATTGCTCGTAACTGCAACGAATAAGGCGGGTGCATTGCATCATTTACTCAAACCACTGGCGGATAGAAATATCGGCATGAGTAAAATCGAATCCAGACCTTCTCGTAAAGGTGTATGGGAATATGTATTTTTTATCGATATTGAGGGCCACAAAGAAGATAAAACGTTAGCTGATGCACTGAACGAAATTGAACATGAGTCAGCGATGGTGCGTATATTAGGCTCATACCCTAAGGCTGTACTTAAATAATTTTCTTTCATGTAAATCCCACGTGAACTAAAGCTCAATCCTACAATTATTAATTTTGTTCCTGTAGAAGCGAGCTTCAATACGCAACGGGGCAATGAATAATTTCATCAAAACAAGTAATCTCCATTTTAATTAATGAATAATTTATGAATAATTTTTTAAAATATGCAGTACCAGGTGTACAAAAATTAAGCCCATACCAGCCAGGTAAGCCGGTTGAAGAGCTGGAGCGGGAGCTCGGAATAACGAATGCAATTAAACTCGCATCAAATGAAAATCCTTTGGGACCAAGTAAAAAAGCAATTTTGGCAGCGCAATCAGTTATTGGCGATGTTAATTATTATCCCGATGGTGCTGGGCATAAATTAAGTGCTGCCTTAGCGCAAAAACATGGTGTGGATCAAGCTTGCATTACGTTGGGTAATGGTTCAAATGATATTTTAGAACTTATCGGTCGCGCATTTTTAAGCACTTCTCATTCAGCTGTTTATTCCGAGTATTCTTTTGCCGTATATCCGCTCGTAGTACAAGCAGTGGGGGCTCAAGCAAGAGTTGCGAAAGCCTATGCACCAGAGCACGACCTTATGCCATATGGTCATGACTTAAAGGCGATAAATAAGCAGATTTCAAAAACCACGCGTGTCGTTTTTATTGCTAACCCAAACAATCCTACAGGTACCTGGTTTGAGCTTGATGAATTAAATATTTTTTTAACACAAGTTGCTGATAATGTTGTAGTGGTGCTCGATGAAGCCTATTTTGAATATATGCCAGATGCACTCAAGCCTGATACTGAAGCATTACTCAGGCAATATAAAAACCTGGTGATTACTCGTACGTTTTCAAAAATATATGGACTGGCGGGATTACGTATTGGCTATTCAATATCGCATCCTGATATTGCTGATATTTTAAACCGGGTTCGGCAGCCTTTTAATACCAATATGCCAGCACAGGCAGCAGCATTAGCGGCCATTGATGATCAGGATCATGTTGCAAATAGTGCCGCTTTAAATGCCTTAGGTCTTAAACAATATGCAAATGAATTTTCTGAATTAGGTTTAGATTTTATTCCGAGTATTGCTAATTTTATTGCAGTCAACCTTAAGCGCGATGCAATGCCCGTGTATGATGCGCTATTGAGAGAAGGCGTCATTGTGCGTCCGGTTGCCAGTTATAATATGCCGGAATTTTTAAGAATTACCGTTGGAAACCAACAACAAAATGAGCGTGTTCTCAGCGCATTAAAGAAAGTTTTATAGAGGCAGCATTTTATGATTAATCATCTATGTGTTATCGGTGTTGGTCTAATTGGCGGCTCGTTGTCGATGGCACTGAAAAAGTCCGGTTATGTTAATCGTGTAACTGGCCTTGGCAGAAGTGTAGAGAATCTGCAAAAAGCAAAACAGTTAGGTGTAATTGATCATTATGAAATAGACTATTCTAAGGCTATACCGCAGGCTGACATGATTTTTATTTCAGTTCCGATAGGTGCAATGCCAGAAATTTTTCTAAAGATTGAGCCGTATTTATCAAGACATACAATAATTACTGATGGGGCTAGTGCAAAGCACAGTGTTGTTCAGATGGCTCAACAGAAATTAGGCATAAAAATAAATCAGTTTATTCCAGGACATCCAATAGCGGGTACTGAAAAATCAGGATCAGAAGCTGCGTTTGATTCTCTTTATCAAAATAGACGGGTTATATTAACCCCGTTAGAAGAAAACAGCTCGGGTGATATTAAAATCGTTCGTAAAATGTGGGAAATAGCCGGCGCAAATGTAGATGAAATGGGTGCCCGGCACCATGACCTTGTACTGGCCGGCACCAGTCATCTACCACACGTTTTGGCTTACTCACTGGTTGATAGTTTAAATAATGTTGATGATGTTGAGGAAATTTTTAAATACGCAGCCGGTGGATTTAGAGATTTTACGCGCATCGCCTCAAGTGATCCGGTTATGTGGCGTGATATTTGTGTGAATAATTCTGAAGCCATACTTGCGATGATGCATCATTTTCAACAGAATCTGGATTGCCTGAAAACAGCAATTAAACATGCCGATGGGGATAAATTGCTGAAATTATTTTCAGATGCTAAAAAAGCACGCGATGATTTTAATATGTGATTTGAAAAATCGGGTTTAATACATTTTTAATCTAAACATTTTTATAAATATTTATATCTGGAATTCTCTTCGTGAACGACACACTTCTAAAGTTAACAGGACTGCAAGGATTTTTTACATAAATAAAGCCCTGTCTGGCTAAGCATTAAAGCACAGATCAGGGCTACTGCTATGACATGCAAGTATTAAGTATATTTAAAATACATACTGTGTCTGGATATAAAATTCGTCCTCATTTTTATCCGTAACACCATTTAGATTTTCACCAATACGATAGCTCATCTGCACTTTAATTTTGTGTTTTTCAATAAACCAGTTTGCGCCAACAGATGTTCTATTCCATGCATCCGCATAGTTATCTGCATCCTGTGTTTGATAACCTAAAACCAGTTCTAATGTTTTCGGTGAAACCATGTATCCTGCTTCCACCGCCGCATTGGTTAATGTAGTTGTACCATCTCTATAGATACCACCAGTGTAGGCTCCATTTACAGTATCTGCACCAAAGCTATTTATTTGAGCATCTACAGATAAACCTTTTCCACGAAATGCCGCTGAGAATTCCAGACCGGTTACAGAATCAACATCTGGTTTAGTGCCTGCTGTATTATTATCACTGTCATTACTCCAGCTGTAAGCACCGAAACCGATGCTGGTGCCGGTTTTTCCGCTAAAGTCGCCCTGACTAAATTTTACTTTATTGCCAAAGCTCATTTCAACTCGACCACCAGCAATAAAGCCTTCGTTAAAATCTGTGTTTTTGTTTACCGGGGTATCAAAATCCAGTTTGTTTTCATCCGGATCAATACTGGCCTGCGCAATAGACGCACCCCAGCTAAACATTTTATCTGATCCTTTGCCTGTTAGATGAACACCCAGATTACGTCCCGGTGTACCATAGTTATGGCTACCCACAAATGATCTTTCGACCAGTTGTTGTTTTTTAGATGAGGTTAACTGTTCACGCGAGAACGGGAATTTTTTATTACCGACAGTGACTTTCATACCGGATGTAGTTTTATATTGCATGTAGGCATCTTTAATAGCAATTTCATTATCACCGGTTGCACCACCCATATCCCACTGGATCTTTCCTTTCCAGTTTTTATACAGACTACCTTCAATATAAGGGCGCAAACGACGGAAAAATAACTCATCGGTTTTTTCACCACCTTCGGGATCAGATAAAAGATATTGCATCTGGATACGTCCACCCAGTTTAATATACTTGTCGCCATCTTTATAAGTGACACCTGCAACAGCAGTCGCCGGTAAGATAGTGGTTGCTAATAAAATGCCAGCCGTTTTTGATATTGTTTTCATTCTGTCTTAACTCCAGATTTTACATCTATTTAATAAGTGCGAAGATAGTATGGCGACAATGTTTCAGTTCCATGTAAGGTTTGTTACATTACTGTTAAGCATTATTAGCCAATAAATAATTTATGTGAGTGTTTCATTAATAGTGAATAAAGGGGTATATTTGAGTGGTAGCAAAATTGTCACATTTTGTAACATTCTCGTAATAATAAGCGAGTATTCTACCCAGCATGAAAGATCAGATGCTTCAGCAAAAATATAACCAACGGGCTTTTAAAGACCGTATGACGCGCTATTTTGTCGGAATTGGCGGTATCAGCGTGATTGTTGCCATCCTGTTAATTTTCTTTTATCTGCTGCAGGTTGTAATTCCGATGTTTGAATCGGCCGAGATAGAAGAAGCTCAGGCCTATACATCGATGGGTGACGGTAAATCACTCTATCTGGGGCTTGAAGAGCAGGGCACAATGGGCGTTCGATTTACAGATAGCGGCCATATTATCTTTTTTGACACAGCTTCAGGCAAACTGGTCAAAAATGTAAACCTTAATCTTCCTGCCAAAGTCACCAGTATTTCTTCCATACTCAGCCAGGTAGTTCTGGGGCTTGAAAATGGCACTGTAATGCTGGTCAAATATGACTTTCAGTTAAGTTACCCTGATGATATCCGCACCATAACACCCGTTTTAGAGTACCCACTCGGAAAAGACCTTTTGGCACTTGATGGATCAGAAAAACCATTAACTGAAATAGCTGTACAGATAAATGAAGATGGAATTGGCATGGCCGCTAAAACGGCTGATCATCGACTGGTATTTGCAAGATACCTTCTGGAAAAATCATTTATAACAGAAGAAATAACAACTACATTAGCCTCAAGATCTGAGCAGGCTTTTAAAGATACTATTAACACAATAGCTTTAGCTCCTGCTTTAGATCATTTATATGTTGCAATGCAAGGAGGCGTACTACGGGATTACGCATTAGATGATGACGGGTTTGATGCTAATTTTACTGAATATAAGCTTAAGCAAAATATAACCCAGTTGCAGTTATTACTTGGAGGTAATTCACTTCTAATTGGTCTGCAAAACGGTGAAGTACAGCAGTGGATGTCAGTGCGTAATGAGCAACATGGCAGAATATTAACTTATATTCGAAATTTTACAGCTACCAAAAATGCCGTTACTGTTATATCAACAGAACAACAACGTAAAGGCTTTGCTGTTGCGGATACCAGTGGTGACATCACTCTTTATTATTCAACTTCACAACGTACTCTGGCAAATATTAATACGGCTAAGAAGAAAATAACAGCCATGGCCTGGTCTGCACGTGCACAGCATCTGTTAGTTAATGACGAGCAGGAAACGTTACATCTATATAAAGTGCGCAATGAATATCCTGAAGTATCATGGGATGTTTTATGGGGAAAAATCTGGTATGAAGGTTATGATGAATCCGATTATATCTGGCAATCATCTGCCTCTACAAATGAGTTCGAACCGAAATTTAGTTTAATGCCATTAACATTCGGCACCATCAAAGCCGCATTTTATGCCATGCTGTTTGCCGTGCCTATTGCAATTTTAGGTGCGATGTATACCGCACAATTTATGACGCCCCGGATGCGTCAAACCGTAAAACCATCTATCGAAATCATGGAAGCATTACCCACTGTTATTCTGGGTTTTCTTGCGGGTTTATGGTTAGCACCTTATGTTGAAACACATCTGGCAGGTGTCTTTACACTGTTAATTATTTTACCGTTTGGCTTTATATTCTGCGCCTGGCTATGGGATCAGATGCCAAATAAATCAATTTTTGAAAGCTGGGAAGCGGCACTATTAATTCCGGTTGTACTGCTGCTAATCTGGATTTCTATGAGTTTAAATACACCTATAGAAAATTTATTTTTTAAAGGTGATATGCGAGCTTATATGACAAATGAATGGGGAATAAATTACGATCAGAGAAATGCATTAGTAGTCGGATTAATTATGGGGTTTGCAATAATTCCCACTATTTTTTCAATTGCTGAAGATGCAATTTTCACCGTACCCCAACATTTAATTCGAGGTTCATTAGCTTTGGGCGCAAGCCGTTGGCAAACGATGTTACGTGTAGTTATGCCCGCTGCGAGTCCGGCACTTTTTTCAGCCATCATGATGGGCTTTGGGCGAGCAGTTGGCGAAACCATGATTGTATTAATGGCAACGGGTAACACACCGTTAATGGATATGAGTATATTCCAGGGCATGCGTACCCTGGCTGCCAATATTGCGGTTGAAGTGCCGGAAGCTGAAGTTGCCAGTACTCACTATCGCATATTATTTTTAGCGGCATTTATATTATTTATGTTTACTTTTATCTTTAACACCTTCGCAGAAGTTATTCGTCAGCGTCTGCGCAAGAAATATAGTGGCCTATAATGAAAAAATGGTTTAACAGTGGCACTCCGTGGATCTGGTTAAATGCAGGGGCAATTGCCATTGCTCTGGTTGCCGTATTCGGATTATTGTTTTTAATACTCGTGCGTGGAATGAGTCATTTCTGGCCCGCAAATGTTCATGCATTTGAATATCAGAATGCTCAAAATTCATTAACGGTTATCGCTGAAATTGTTGAAAGTGAAACTGTTCCGGCTGAAACTGTTCACAATGCGGATATTGATATCAAGCAGGGCAATATCACCCGCTATCTGGTTAAAACGGGTAACCGTGATCTTCTGGGTAGTGACTTCAGATGGTTATATGATATTGATCTGCAAAAAATTCAACAGCCTGCAAATATTATGGTGCTAGAAAGGATTGAATGGGGTAATTTTTACGGATATTTAAATTCTGTTTTCGAAAAAGACAAGCAGGTTTCCAGTACAGAAAATTTATGGTCAGTATTTGAAAAGCGATTACAGCGAACCATAAAACTACGCAAACAGATATTAGATCTTGAGCAGGGAAAAATTGGTGCGATTAACTATAAACTAGAGCGCTTGAGACTTAAAGAAAAGGGTTTACAGCTTGACGGTAAACTAACTGACACGGCATTAATCGCCATAAATGATAATCGCAAGCAACTTAATCTTGAATATAATATTTTACTAAAAGAAACCCAGTCTCTTTATAAAGAAATTAACCGTGACTCAATCCGTGCAACCGTCATGGATGGTAAGCAGGTAACCATACCCCTGGATAAAATTGTAAAGGCCTGGCAGCCAAATCAGTTTTCATTGTTTGAAAAGCTGAATTTTTATATTCACTCATTATGGAGCTTTATTACTGAAGATCCAAGAGAGGCAAATACTGAGGGTGGAATTTTCCCAGCAATATTTGGCACAGTAATGATGGTTATTCTAATGGCAATACTGGTAACCCCGTTTGGTGTTATAGCGGCAGTATATTTGCGTGAATATGCTAAACAGGGTGCCATTATTCGTATTATTCGTATTGCGGTTAATAATCTTGCCGGTGTGCCGTCCATTGTTTATGGTGTATTTGGTTTAGGGTTTTTTGTTTATTTTCTGGGGGGGCATATCGATGATTTATTTTTCCCGGCGGCTCAACCGGCACCCACTTTTGGGACACCGGGTTTGTTATGGTCTTCTTTAACACTGGCGTTACTAACCTTACCTGTTGTTATTGTTGCGACTGAAGAAGGTTTGTCAAGAATACCCACTAGTTTACGCGAAGGCAGTTTAGGACTAGGCGCCACAAAAGCAGAAACACTGTGGCGTGTTGTACTACCCATGGCAAGTCCAGCAATTATGACCGGTTTAATTTTGGCTGTTGCGCGTGCAGCAGGTGAGGTTGCCCCCTTAATGCTGGTAGGTGTGGTAAAACTTGCACCGAGTTTACCGCTTGATGGTAACTTTCCATTTTTACATCTCGATAGAAAATTTATGCATTTAGGCTTTCATATTTACGATGTTGGGTTTCAAAGTCCAAATGTAGAAGCGGCAAGACCTCTGGTTTACGCAACTTCATTTTTACTGGTTGTAGTCATTGTAGGCTTAAATTTAACAGCCATTAATTTACGAAATAAATTACGTGAAAAGTACCGAGCACTGGATAACTAATTACTAGCCGGCTTCTGAAATAAATCAGAAGCAAGTTAGGGTATAGCAGAAGTAAAAAGCGGAAATAACGATATGAGTGAAGCAATATCAACAAAAGTAGATAGTAGTTTATTTCATGTGCAAAATGCGGATGAAATCTCTGACGTGTGTATGGATGTAAAAAATCTAAATCTTTTTTATGGTGAGTCCCAGGCCTTACAGAACATTAGCTTTCAGTTACAAAAGAATAAAGTAACCGCATTTATCGGACCCAGTGGTTGTGGCAAGTCTACTTTACTGCGTTGTTTTAATCGTATGAATGATCTGGTGGATAGCGTGCGAGTTGAAGGTGAAATCATTCTCGATGATCAAAATATATATGATCCTGATATTGATGTGACCTCTTTACGCCAACGAGTGGGTATGGTTTTTCAAAAACCTAACCCATTTCCAATGAGTATATTTGAAAATGTTGCCTATGGCCTGCGACTGCAGGGCATGAAAAAACGTAGACTTTTAGAAGGTAAAGTTGAATGGGCATTAAAAGGTGCCGCATTATGGGATGAGGTTAAAGATCGTCTCGATGAAAGCGCACTGGGTATATCAGGTGGTCAGCAACAAAGACTGGTGATTGCACGTGCTATAGCCATAGAGCCGGAAATTTTATTGCTTGATGAACCCGCTTCTGCACTTGATCCAATTTCCACGCTAAAAATTGAAGAGTTGATTTCTGAATTAAAATCTAAATATACTATTTTAATTGTTACCCATAACATGCAGCAGGCGGCTCGCGTGTCTGATGAAACCGCATTTATGTATATGGGTAAAATGATTGAGTTTGGTAATACCAATAAAATTTTTACCAATCCAGTAAAGAAACAAACTGAAGACTACATCACTGGCCGATACGGTTAATAAATTGAGGCATAAATATGGACAATAATAATTCGAGTCAGCATATTTCACATAAATTTGATCAGGAAATGGAAGATCTTCGTAATATGGTTTTAAAGATGGGTGGATTAGTTGAGCAACAGATTTCCGGCGCTATGGATGCTCTACAAAGTGTTAATGCTATTGAAGCTGAGAAGATAATCTTACGTGACCATAAGGTTAATGCATTAGAAGTTACAATTGATGAAGCCTGTACACAAATACTAGCCCGACGTCAGCCCGCAGCATCTGATTTAAGAATGGTTGTTGCAGTTATAAAAACCATAACAGATTTAGAACGTATTGGAGACGAAGCAGAAAAAATTGCAAAACTGGCATTACATTTATCTGAAGAAGATGCCGGATTTAATAGTCGTTATGCGGGTATTCGCCACCTTGGGGATCAGGTTCACAGAATGGTGCATGATGTACTGGATGCTTATGCGCGACAGGATGTAGATGCCGCAGTTAAAGTTGTACGTGATGATGAAAAAGCCGACGAAGAATATCAGGATTTAATGCGCCTGTTAATAACCTATATGATGGAAGATCCGCGCTGTATTTCAGAAGTGTTGGATGTTTTGTGGGCTGCACGGGCATTAGAACGTATCGGTGATCATGCCAAAAATATTGGTGAATATGTGATTTATCTGGTTAAAGGAAAAGATGTTCGACACCTTGATTTAAATGAAATTGAGAAAGATATATTGTCTTAATCTGATTGTTTGATTTATTCAGATGATGCATTTATTTCAAAAGGAAATTAAACCATTATGAAACATGCTAAATTATTAATTGTTGAAGATGATGCGGGCATACAGGAAATGCTAGATTATTCTTTAAAGCAGGAAGGTTACGAAATTCACTCGGCCTTTACTGTCAAAGAGGGATGGGAGTTACTTGAATCTAAAGCGATTGATCTGGTGTTACTAGACTGGATGTTACCCGATAATAGTGGCATAGATTTATTGCATCGGATCAGAAAATATCATTCCAAGTTGCCGGTAATAATGGTAACAGCTAAAGCTGAAGAAGAAGACAGAATACTCGGTCTTGATGTGGGGGCAGATGATTATGTCACCAAACCTTTTTCTGTGCGTGAACTTAATTCAAGAATTCAGGCAATTTTACGTCGTTCAATGCCTGATGAACAACCCATCCAGATTGGTGATTTATTTATCGATCCAGTAAGTCACCGTGTAAAAATTAAACAAACGCCTTTAAATTTATCACCAACTGAATTTCGCTTACTGCATTATTTTATGGGCCATACTGACAGAGTTTTTTCACGCACCCAGTTACTAGATCAGGTTTGGGGTGAGCAGGTATATGTTGAAGAACGCACTGTTGATGTGCATATACGAAGACTGCGTAAACAACTTAAACCGTTTGAAATGGATTCATTGTTGCAAACCGTTCATGGAAGTGGGTATCGTTTTTCACGTCAAATATAAATGTGAGTTTTTCTTTGAAAATTACCGCAACAATACAACGTGAAATTGTTTTTCTAGCTGTCTGGTTAGCATTTATGCTGACACTTGGTGCTATGCTTAGTGTTGCAGTACCTGCTTTGTTAGTTGCTTTAATTAGCTATATTTTCTGGCATTTATACAATCTTAATCGACTTATTAAATGGTTATTAAAACCAGGTAAAAATACGCCTGAAGCCATGGGTATCTGGGATGAGGCGTTTTTTAGATTGCATAATCTACATAAGCGTCAGAATAAAATCCGTAAAAAATTAACAAAAGTTCTCAAACGGTTTCAAAAATCAACCAGGGCATTGCCCTATGCAACCATTGTATTGAATTCAAACAATGTAATTGAGTGGTTTAATCCCGCATCAAAGACATTGTTTGGTCTGCGTTCAGGGTTGGATGTTGGCCAACGAATTGATAATTTAATTCGACAACCTGAATTTATAAAATACCTTACGGCAAAAGTTTTTGATAAGCCGCTTGAATTTACAATGCAGAATCAGAAGTTGTCATTAAGTATTACCGGTTATGGTGGTGGTCAGTATTTATTAAGCGCACAGGATATAACCCATCGTAGTCAGTTAGATGACATGCGCCGAGATTTTATTTCCAATGCATCCCATGAATTACGAACACCTATTACTGTAATGACTGGATATATTGAAGCACTGCAAAGCAGCGTTGATGAATCAAATAAATTTCCTGTTGAAAAAATTCACCAGCAGACAATACGTATGGAAACAATAATTAAAGAATTGATTGAACTGGCCAAACTTGAATCCTCTATGTCTACTGATCTAGATGAGGAAATTGATATAAGTATTTTATTAAATGAAGTTTATAATGAAGCCCTCGCATTTGATCATTCAAAACATAAAATACACCTGCAAATAACACCCATTAAAATTAAGGGACGATATGAAGAAATTCGTACGGCAGTGTCTAATTTATTAACAAACGCTATTCGTTATACACAGGAGGGTGGTGAAATAACACTATCAACCTCAAAAGATGAAACCGGCAGCTATATTCATGTGAAAGATAATGGAACGGGTATTGAGTATGAGCATATTTCAAGGTTAACGGAACGCTTTTATCGTGTTGATGAAGGACGCTCGCGGGAGAAGGGTGGAACGGGCCTGGGGCTTGCAATTGTTAAGCAAATTCTTGATCGCCATGGAGCGATTTTACAAATAACCAGTCAACCTGATGTGGGCAGTGAGTTTACCTGTTATTTTCCGGCGAGTTAGTTATCGGCTCAATTTTCATAAAACGGTAACAATCCTGTCATTTCACAATCACATTATTCATACAAAATGTTCACACTTACTTATTCGGAGTTAATCGTAATGAAACATAACAAATTTTCAACCGTTCTGGCTGCTACAGCTCTCAGTGTTGGTTTACTGGTATCAGGTGTAGCTAATGCAGTATCTGTTGATAAAGGTATTAGTGAATATAAACCCGTTAGTGGTATTTCTGGTAACTTGTCCAGCGTTGGATCAGATACCCTGGCTAACTTAATGACATTATGGGCAGAATCGTTTAAGCGTGCCTACCCTAATGTTAATATTCAGATTCAGGCAGCGGGTTCTTCAACTGCGCCACCCGCGCTGACTGAAGCGACCTCTAATTTTGGTCCTATGAGCCGTAAAATGAAATCTAAAGAAGTTGCGTCTTTTGAAGATCGTTACGGTTATAAGCCAATGGCCATTCCTGTTGCAATAGATGCACTTGCGGTTTATGTGAATAAAGATAACCCAATTAAAGGCATGTCTATTTCTGATGTTGATGCGGTTTTCTCTTCAACCCGTAAATGCGGCGCTGACAAAAGCATCACTAAATGGGGTGATCTGAATATGACGGGTAACTGGAAAAACCGTGACATTCAAATGTACGGTCGTAATTCAGTTTCCGGTACTTACGGTTACTTCAAGAAAAAAGCATTATGCAAGGGTGATTACAAAAATAATGTAAACGAGCAGCCGGGTTCGGCATCTGTTGTACAGTCAGTGAGTAGCTCTGTAAATGGTATTGGTTACTCAGGTATCGGTTACAAAACATCGGGTGTGCGCTCTGTGCCGTTAAGAAAAAAATCTTCGGGCAATTTCATAGAAGCAACGCCTGAAAATGCAGTATCGGGTACTTACCCTTTATCTCGCTTTCTTTATGTTTATGTAAACAAGCACCCAAACAAGGATTTAGCGCCATTAGAAAAAGAATTTCTAAAACTGGTTCTATCTAAGCAGGGTCAGGAAGTGGTTATCAAAGATGGCTATATCCCTTTACCTGCTAAGGTAGTAGAAAAATATCTGGGTAAACTATAAAGTAATATTTATAGTCATTCAGTTTTAAGAGAGGCCGCAATTATTGCGGCCTTTTTTAGTTTCACGCATTACATTCCACCTAAAATTGCGGAATTAAATTTAACTAATACCCGCTAATCCGAATTTCTTATATAATACGATGCTAATTTTTATTGATAACCTAAACCAGTAGAGTGTTATGTCTCAAATTGATTACCTCGTAAAACCCGGTGGCCAGCTTAATGGCAGCTTTCGTGTACCCGGCGATAAATCCATTTCACACAGATCCATCATGTTCGGTGCTATTGCCGACGGAACGACCCGGGTTAGCGGCTTTTTGCAGGGAGAAGATAGCCTGAACACGCTGCGCGCGTTCCGGGCCATGGGGGTTGAGATTAAAGGCCCAAATGAACAGGGCGAAGTCAGTATTTATGGGGTGGGAATTGATGGTTTAAAACAACCCGCAGGGGACATTGATTTAGGTAATTCCGGTACCTCAATTCGGTTAATGTCGGGTTTGTTGGCAGGGCAGGCATTTGATGTTGTACTCAGTGGTGACCGCTCATTGTCGAAAAGACCCATGAAGCGGGTAACTGATCCGTTAGCGTTAATGGGCGCCAGAGTCGATACAGAGGAGGGTGGCAAGCCGCCTCTGCGTATTCATGGGGGTTCAGCCATTAAGGGCATCAATTATAAATTACCCATGGCCAGTGCACAGGTAAAAAGCTGTGTATTACTGGCAGGTATGTATGCCGAGGGTAAAACCTGTGTGACTGAGCCGGCGATTACCCGCGATCATACCGAACGTATGTTAACGGCATTCGGCTACCCGGTAGAAACCAAGGGCAGCCAGATGTGTATTGAAGGTGGTGGGCGTTTAACGGCATGCAATATAGATGTACCTGCGGATATTTCATCTGCGGCGTTCTTTTTAGTAGGGGCTAGCATTGCGACTAAAGCCGATATCACTTTACAACATGTCGGGGTTAATCCAACGCGTACCGGGGTAATTGATATTTTAAAGCGCATGGGTGCGAACATTGAGTTATTAAATGAGCGCATTGTCGGGGGTGAGCCGGTAGCGGATATTCGGGTGCAAAGTGCACCGTTAAAAGGTATTAATGTGCCAGAAAACCTGGTGCCACTGGCGATAGATGAGTTTCCGGTATTATTTGTAGCGGCAGCCTGTGCAGACGGTAAAACAGTGATTACCGGTGCTGAAGAACTACGCGTGAAAGAGTCTGACCGGATTCAGGTAATGGCGGATGGCTTGCTGGCAATCGGTGTAGATTGTGAAGCCACTCCGGATGGCATGATTATTAATGGCGGGACGATTAAAGGCGGCAAAGTGCATAGCCGAGATGATCATCGAATTGCAATGGCATTTACGATGGCAGCATTGCGAGCTGAATCAGCTATCATTATTGAAGATTGTGAGAATGTTAATACTTCGTTTCCGGATTTTGTGGGAATTGCAAATAAAGCGGGAATCTGTGTTTCAATAGCAAAGTAATGCCCTGTTTAAGCACATTTCCCTCGGGGAAAGACCGCCGGCTTTTGGCGCTCTGTCCCCTAATTGAGACCACCAAGAGCCGACAGTGTAGAGAGTTTGACTCCGCACCAACTCTTGATGGCAACACAACAGGGGACAGACCGCCCATGTCCATTAGAAGTGGGCACCGCTCTGGCACCAAGCAAATTAGCTGATGGAATACACTTATAATATGATTTCTCAAATAGTTCCCGTTATCACCATCGATGGCCCTAGTGGCGCAGGCAAGGGCACCATCGCCCAGAACGTTGCCCGCGCACTGGGTTTTCACATACTTGACAGTGGCTCACTCTACCGCTTAACCGCATTAGCGACTCAGGACGATGATATTGCCCTGGCCGATGAAGATAAAATTGCGGCAGTCGCCCTGAATTTAGTGGTGGTTTTCAAGCCCACTGAGGTTGGTCTGCAAATTCTTTTAAGAGATGAAGATGTCAGCGAAGCAATCCGTCAAGAAGACATTGGTATGCGCGCTTCAAAAGTGGCTGCCATGCCAAAGGTGCGAGATGCGCTATTAGCCCGCCAGCGCAGCTTTTCAGAAGCACCTGGTCTGGTAGCCGATGGACGAGATATGGGCACAACCATTTTCCCCGATGCGCCACTCAAAATTTTTATGACCGCATCCGCAGAAGAACGCGCCGAACGGCGTTATAAGCAGTTGAAAGACAACGGCATAAGTGCTAATATCGCCGCCCTCGTAAACGACTTGAAGTTACGGGACGAGCAAGATGCAAATCGCGCTGTGTCGCCACTTAAACCGGCTGAAGATGCTATTCAAATCGATACCACAGAAATGGCTATCGATGAGGTTACTCAGCAGGTTTTAGATTTAGCGAAACAACGCTTGAAGCTCCTCTCTTAGGTATAAAGAGAGCTGGGAGGGATTTAGTTTAATACTCAAATCCCCCTCAATCCCCCTTTTTCTAAGGGGGGAGGCTTAAAGAATCTTGCTCACAGGTGCTTAAATTCAACATTGAATTAAGCTAAATTTAACTCTAACCCTGTTCGCTGCGCAGCCCGCAACTTAGGCCGCAATCCACCAGCCAACAGTTATATATTGGAAAGTATTATGTCTGAATCATTTGCAGAACTCTTTGAACAAAGCTTGCAAGAAACCGAAATGAATGCGGGTACTATTGTAAGCGGTACTATTGTAGATATTTCTAACGGTTATGTAACCGTAGCAGCGGGCCTTAAATCTGAAGGCGTTATCCCTGAATCACAATTTATAAGCAACGGCGAGCTTGAAGTTAAAATTGGCGACGAAGTCGAAGTTGTACTAGAAGCGGTAGAAGATGGCTGGGGTGAAACCCGTTTATCACGCGACAAAGCGAAACGCGCAAAAGCATGGATTGTTCTGGAAGCTGCGCACGATGCAGAAGAAATTATCACCGGTATTATCACTGGCAAGGTTAAAGGTGGCTTCACCGTTGAGCTTGGCGATATCCGTGCATTCCTGCCGGGATCATTAGTTGATGTACGTCCGGTACGCGACACCTCTTACCTGGAAGGCAAAGAGTTAGAATTTAAAGTGATCAAGTTAGACCAGAAGCGCAACAACGTCGTTGTTTCTCGTCGTGCAGTTGTTGAGTCTGAGTACTCTGCAGAGCGTGAAGAGCTGCTGGGTAGCCTGGAAGAAGGCAAGTCTGTTAAAGGTATCGTTAAAAACCTGACTGATTACGGCGCATTCCTTGATCTGGGTGGTATCGACGGTCTGTTACACATTACTGATATGGCGTGGAAGCGGGTTAAGCATCCTTCTGAAGTGGTTGAAGTGGGTTCTGAAATTGAAGTTGTGGTCCTTAAGTTTGATAAAGACCGTAACCGTGTTTCTCTTGGCCTTAAGCAGCTGGGTGAAGATCCATGGGCAGCCATTGCCAAGCGTTATCCTGAAGGTTCACGCCTGCAGGGCAAAATCAGCAATATCACCGATTACGGTTGCTTTGTTGAGATTGAAGACGGTGTTGAAGGCCTGGTTCACGTGTCTGAAATGGACTGGACTAACAAGAACGTTAACCCAGCTAAAGTTGTAGCACTGGGTGATGAAGTTGAAGTGATGATTCTGGATATCGACGAAGAGCGTCGTCGTATTTCTCTGGGCATGAAGCAGTGCATTGCTAACCCATGGGATGAATTCGGTGCAACGCACAACAAGAATGACAAAGTCAGCGGTAAGATCAAATCTATCACTGATTTCGGTATCTTCGTTGGCCTTGACGGCGGCATTGATGGCCTGGTTCACCTGTCTGACCTGTCATGGGATTCTACCGGTGAAGATCTGGTACAGAACTATGCCAAAGGCGATGAGCTGGAAGCGGTTGTACTGTCTATCGATCCTGAGCGTGAACGTATCTCTCTGGGCGTTAAGCAGATGGAACAGGACCCGTTCTCTAACTTTGTAGCGGCTAACGGTAAAGGCGCTCTGGTTAAGGGTACGATCACTGAAGTTGATGCCAAAGCCGCTATCATTGATTTAGGCGAGGGTGTAGAAGGTACTTTACGTGCTTCTGAACTGTCACGTGACCGTGTAGAAGATGCGCGTACTATCCTCAAAGCTGGCGAAGAAATAGAAGCCAAGTTCCTGGGTGTCGATCGCAAGACGCGCACAATCACCTTATCTATCAAAGCGATGGATGCGGATGAAGAAGCAGCAGCAATCAAAGAGTACTCATCTGATGCAGAGCCTGCATCAACGACACTCGGCGACTTGCTAAAAGAGCAAATGGATGCTAAAAATAGTTAATATCCAGTTAAATTGAAAATTATTTAAAAAAAAGCTTGATAAATCAGGCGGATGTAGATACTTTTAGGTAATCTTTCGAGATATTAACAATAAATTACAGTTGGGCCAGGGATGGCCCTTATCTGTATTAACAGGAGCACGCTATGTCGGGCGAAGTAGTATCAAGATCAATGATGAAATCTGAGCTAATCGAGCTAATGGCGCGTAAGCAAAACCATCTGGCTTATAAAGATGTAGAATTAGCCGTAAAGAGTCTGTTAGAACAGATGTCAGAAGCACTGGCCACCGGTGATCGAATCGAGATACGCGGCTTTGGCAGCTTCAGTTTACACTTCAGGCCCCCAAGAGCCGGTCGTAACCCAAAAACAGGTGATGCGGTTTCCTTACCTGGAAAATACGTACCCCATTTCAAACCGGGAAAAGAACTTCGGGAAAGAGTTAACGAAACACTTAAAAATAGTTAATTTCTATCTTTTATCAGCTATCGTTTGTTTCTCTTAAACTCATCAATGAAGCTGTTTTCAATATTATTGCTTTAACCATAGCCATATTAAAATGATACGATTTATCAGCCTGCTTGTATCGATACCGCTTATTATTCTTATTGCTGCATTTACTTTCAAAAATGCCCAGCCGGTTTCCCTCGATCTATTTGTCATGCAAGTTAGTTTACCCCTGGCGGTCGTTCTGCTTATTACGCTATTGCTGGGTGTGGCTATTGGTTTTATATTTAATATACTGGCGTTGTTTAGCCAGAAGAAAAAATATTTAAGGCTTAAACATAAAAAAGAAACACTGCAGGGAATATCAGAGGTTTTAAGCGAATCAAAAAAATTAAATAAATGACTGAATTTATGGATTTAAAATTTGTTTCTCAATGGATGATTTACCTGCTACCCGTATTAGGTTTTTTACTGGGCATTTTCCTGGCGCGTCGACGCTTTAAAAAACAGAAAAGACAGTTGCGTTTTTCGAATGATTATTTCCAGGGGCTTAATTATTTATTAAATGATGAGCAGGACAAAGCACTGGATATATTTATTCAGTTAGTTGAAACCGACTGGGAAACCATTGATACCAGTCTCGCACTGGGCGCATTATTTCGCCGCAAAGGTGAAATTGATAAGGCGATAAAGCTGCATCAGAATCTGCTGGCAAGACCTTCATTACCGCTTGAATATAAAGGCTGCGTTTTATTTGCACTCGCTAAAGATTACTTACAGGCAGGCTGGCTGGACAGGGCAGAGGCTTTATTTATAGAAGTCCTAGAAAGTGACGATTATACCCAGGAAGCGCAGCAGTGCTTAATGAATATTTACGAACAGGAGCAGGAATGGGAAAACGCAATAAATATTGCGCGACGTTTCCAGAGCCGCGGCGATGTTAAGCTGGCTAGCACCACTGCACACTACTACTGTGAGTTAAGTCTGCAGGTATTACAACAAAACGATTTAAAAGAAGCTGAAGCACTGGCCACCCAGGCTCTGACAACGGATAAAGATTGTGTGCGTGCATCAATACTACTTGCCGATCTGGCAATTAACCGGGGCCGTTATCAAAAGGCCATTCGTTTTTTACGCCAGGTCGAAGTTCAGAATGTTCAGTTGATAGCGCTTGTGGTTGACAGGCTGATTTTATGTTATCGCAATATCTCAAATCTGCCGAAAGCCTTAAGTTTTTTACGCGGGCTGGATAAAAAATATAAAGAAATTTATTTAGTGCCCGTAATAGCCAGCCTGATCGAAGAGTTATATGGCAAACAGGATGCATTGCACTTTTTATCTGAAGCGGTGCATGAGCAACCGACATTACGCAGCTTGGATATTTTATTACAACTACAAAGTCCGGACATTGATCGCCGGGAAAATTTGTTACCCTCCGTTGTAAATGCAATAACGGATAAAAATCACGATTATCAATGCAAACACTGTGGTTACACAGCCAATACCCATGTATGGCTATGTCCATCATGCCATAGCTGGAGTAGTATGACTCCGACAATCGATTAACGATTTAACCAATAGGCGTAATATGTCAGACCCTAAAGTAATAGTAGCGCTTGATTATCCCGTTGAATCACAGGCATTAACGTTAATTGATCAGCTTGCACCCGCTGAATGTCGCCTGAAAGTGGGCAAGGAAATGTTTACTCGTCTTGGTCCGGCATTTGTTGAAAAAATTCAGTCAAAAGGTTTTGAGGTATTTCTTGATCTTAAATATCACGACATACCCAATACAGTTGCTAAAGCCTGCGAAGCCGCAGCAGATTTAGGCGTATGGATGCTCAATGTGCACGCCAGTGGTGGTAGTCGAATGATGGAAGCCGCCGCTAATGCCATGGCTAATCACCAGAGCAAACCCTATCTTATTGCAGTGACTGTACTCACCAGTATGTCTCAACAGGATTTAACCGAACTAGGAATAACCAGTACACCTGCACAACAGGCGCTTAAACTCGCGCAACTTGCCCGCTCTTCAGGTATTGACGGGGTAGTTTGCTCTGCGCAGGAAGCCCCTGAAATGCGTAAAAACCTCACTGACGACTTCTTACTGGTATCGCCCGGCATTCGCCCCGCTGGCAGCAAAGCTGATGACCAGCGACGCATTATGACGCCGCTAGAGGCACTTAACGCTGGATCTGATTATCTGGTCATTGGCCGACCCATTACCCAGTCTGACAAGCCACTGGAAGTATTGCGTACAATTAATTCAGAAATTTCTTAGTTGCCATTTATCTATTGTCTATATTAGTGTGTGCGCTCCTATCCAATTTTGGATAAAAAACAAGGAGTCTACGTAATGAGAATGATGAAAATAGTTGTTTTGAGCGTGATGATGTTTTGTGCTGCACCTATGGGGCTGGTATGGGCCGGGCAGGTAAATATTAACAGTGCGGATGCAAGTACTTTGGCCGAGTTAAAAGGTATCGGAGATGTTAAGGCTCAGGCAATAGTCGATTATCGTAAAAAAAATGGCCCATTTACAAATATTAGTGATCTTGAAAAAGTAAAAGGCATCAGTGCCAAAACGATTGAGAAAAACCAGCAGGATTTATCTCTGTAATTCATCAATCGTTTAAAATTAAATACCCCGGTGCTAAACTTTTAGTGACTTACCGGGGTATTTTTTGCAAAACAAAAAATGTTACCGTGTTGTAATAAATAGTTTCACAATTAATAAAAGGCGATAAATGGAAATCGAATTCTGGGAACAGCGCTGGAGTCAAAACCAGACTGCCTTTCACCTGCCTACGGTCAATCCCTGCTTAACACAGTACTGGCCTGTTTTAAATATACAAGCGGGTTCTCAGGTGTTTATACCGCTATGCGGAAAAAGCCTGGATTTGGCCTGGTTTGCCTCCAGCCAGTATTCAGTACTGGGTATTGAGTGTAGTGAGCAAGCGATCAACGCGTTTTTTAATGATCAGAATATGCAGGTAAATAAAAATCAACAGGGTCCTTTTAAACTATATCAGGCAGATAACATAAAGGTACTACAGGGTGATTTTTTTGCATTAAATTCAGACAATCTTAATAAGGTTAATGCAGTTTATGATCGTGCATCACTGGTTGCGTTACCTGAAATAATGCGGCAAAAATATGTCAGCTTACTCACTGAAATATTACCCCTTAACGTAGAAATTTTATTAATTACACTGGAATATAACCCGTCAAAAATGACAGGTCCTCCGTTCTCTGTGACACAAAATGAAGTTTTAAAGTTATTCCAGCCAGCCTTTAATGTTGAATTGCTCGGCAGCAATGATGTACTTGAAGATTATCAAAAATTTAAGGAAAGAGGCCTGGATTATCTAACAGAATGCATATATCGAATTCACCGATAATTATCTGTCTCGTCGTAAAATCACATGAAAAACAGCTTTAAAGTCATATTAAATAAGCAGATAATCTATACATATACAGATAAAGCCGCACCGGCTCGTGTAAGACGTTTTTTAGACGAAATGGACAATGATATGCAATCTGGCATAAAACTTGGAAATGTTTCAGTGGAGAATCCAACGGATTTTCAGAAGTTACAGTATGTTGCTGTACAATTGTTTCATGCACTGGAAGCTAATAATCAAAGCCTTACAGAAGTTATGTCTGCTTATTTAATGAAAAGAAATTGCCAATTATCTGAGATAAATATTACCCAGGAAAAAATAACTCAGGAAAGTACAGCTCAGGAAAATGACCTAATTAACATACAGCTAACATAAAATATAAAGAGTAATAATATGAAAATAACGATTATCTGCGGTAGTCATCGAGAAAATTCACAAAGCACAAAAGTAGCCAAGCATTATCAAAAAGAAATACTAAATGGAATTTGCGATGAAGCGCCAATTATTGATCTTGCTAATAACCCATTACCATTATGGGATGAAGGGCTCTGGAATGACGATGAAAAATGGAATACATTATTAGCCCCCTATAGAAAAAACCTTTTAGACAGTGACGGCTTTGTTGTAATAACACCCGAATGGCATGGTCAGGTTCCAGCAGGTTTAAAAAACTTTTTCCTTATCTTTGGGCGCAATGAACTGGGAAATAAACCTGCAAAAATTGTTTCCATCTCATCAGCAGATGGCGGTGCTTATCCGGTGGCAGAGTTGCGTATGAGTAGTTATAAAAATAGTCGTTTATGTTATATCCCCGAACAGATGATTATTCGTAACGTTGAAAAAGTCTTAAATGAAAATCCTGCAGATAATAATGAATCTGCTGATAGTTATTTTAGAGAACGTATAATCTGGTCACTTAATATCCTTAAACAATATGCAATTGCCTTAAAACAGGTGAGAGATAGTGGCGTTACTGACACCGATAAATTTGGTAATGGTATGTAGAGAATGTTGCAATATCAGATTATTCCAGTCACCAGTTTCCAGCAAAATTGTTCACTGGTGTGGTGTGATGAAACTAATGAAGCGGTATTCATTGACCCGGGTGGTGACGTAGAATTATTAATCAAAGCAGTCAAAGATAATAATGTAAAGCTGAAAGCTATCTGGCTAACCCATGGCCATCTCGATCATATTGGTGGCACGGCGAAATTAAAAAAAATATTTGATTTACCCGTTATCGGTCCCCATAAAGATGATGAGTTTTTAATCAATGCAATACCTCAACAAATTAAAATGTTCGGGTTTTCCTCGGTTGAAAGTTTTTTACCTGATAAATGGCTGAAAGAAAGTGAAGAATTAGAGCTTGGTCATGAAAAGTTTTCAGTTATTTATACTCCGGGACACACTCCTGGACATGTTGTTTTAAAACATGAAAAACAAAAATTATTGTGGGTGGGTGATGTTATCTTTAAACATGCCATTGGGCGAACTGATTTCCCACGGGGAAACCACCAGCAGTTAATTGCATCAATTAAAAATAAATTATTATCTCTGAATGATGATTATCACTTCATTCCAGGGCATGGACCTGAGTCGACAATAGGTGAAGAAAGATTAAATAATCCCTTTTTGATTTAACGCAAGACATATTCACAGCGCAGTTATTAAATACAGATATATAAGAAAATAATTTAAATTATAGGGTTATTAAAAAAACTGAATTCGTCGTGGTTTTTGAGCATGCTATATTCAAACAGGTAAATATTCACATGATAATGATCATAGGAAAATCTGATGCAATCAGGTCCACGTCAAATAATTACTCCTTTTCGTCCCATTCCACTAGATGTGCCAGAGGGCATGGCGCCGAATGAATTTTTTAATAGCACTGAAAATCTTAATGATTTAACCAATAACAATGGCTTATTAGAAAATCCGCAAGGCCTGTTGCTTTATAGAAAAGCCCTGGGGCATTCAAACATATTTGATACTTCGATAATTTATAACACCTCAAAGTCAGTATTAAACCCTCTAGGCAGACCCGTTAGACGAACTCAGGTACCTGATCATGTAAAACATGACTGGAACAGAATGAATCTCATACTGATTGAATATATGCTGGAGAAATTTCCAGACCCTGAAAATCACCTTGTACTTGCGGGTGAAGCCAGCCTTGATGCTACCTGGCCATTAACATCACCAGGTGTTCCCAGTATCCGTATGTTGCATAATCATTTTATAGTGTTCGATAAAAAACAACTTGAAGATGCTGAGCTTGCAGATCCTGCTAACCCAAATTTAACAGATGGTGGTCAACACAGTTTGTTTCAATCATATATGCATGATGTGTTTGGTCAGTTTCTGTCTATTCTTGATCTTGAAATACTAACCCCGGTTAGTAGTAATGAGTCCATGTTTAATTTAACCGGTTATCCTCAGGGCTTACCGAGCTGGAAAATACAAGGTGGTATTGAGGCCTTAAAAGATATTCGTTTCTGGAAAGAATATGATGAAATATTAAAAGGCTTTATTGATTTTTATCGGGCTTTTTTCTCACAAGTTTCTTCACGTAATTCTCCTGTCCCTAAAGATGCCTATTATGCAAAAGATATTGAATCGATATTATTGTTTAACAATGATTTTTTAGGAGCTGCCAAAAAAGTAAGGGAGCATTGTATATCGGATCCAAAATATTCAAATTCAATCCGCTGGCAACCCGCCTTTAAACAGCTTATTTATCGCAATGATAAAGGCGATTTAATTGTTACCATTAGTCAAAACTCTATTGGTAATGCCATTACAGAATTATTAGGCGTAGTTGTAAAGCGGGTGCCAGATGCTAACGCTTATGAACAGCATGAACCAGCTTTGATTGAAAAATTACTTGAAGTAAGAGAGCGATTAATTGAAGCTGACCTGGGGCAGGGGATTGCAACTGAACATTGGGGAGTGGCGTAAATTAGCCATAAAAAAAGACCCTTAACGGGTCTTTAAAAACTGCTGATACTTATCCTTTTTTATTATACGGTATGAGCCTGTTTTATTGGCCATTTTTTGAAATATGTGAAATAACCTGGCTTAATGCACGATCAAATACAGAATGATCAGCGAGTAAATGAGATTGCTCTTTAAGCAGTTCAATACTAAATTCATTAGCATCTTTTTCAATTACCATAGTACCTTTTCTATCAACAAAAATCAGCTTGGCATTTTCCTGGGTGATAAGTGACAGCTTAAGACGACGTGGAGGTGTATTCTCACCTGTATAAATTTTAAACCAGACACCTGACTTAACATACTCCGGTAAATCAGCAATTATGTCTTTTGCATTTTTTTCCTCTGTTTCTACAGGGCTTGGCATGTCCTGGCTATTATCTGCATAAATAGAATCTTTTAACGGAATATTGCTGTCTTCAGCTAAAACTTTTTCTTCAAAAAATGAAGAGTTATTGATCAGGCTATTATAATGTTTCTTTAAATTTGACGTCGCTATATATGATTTTTCCTGGTTTTGCTTAGTAGTGGCCAGTTTCCTGCGAATTGTGCTGACTATTTCCTGATAATTAAGTTTTAAAGAAACCCATTCCTCACGATTTTTAATCGGACGTAATGATTTTGTAATAATTTTTAGAATATCAATTGATTCTTGCCATTCATAACTGGTTTTCCCAAATTTTAAATAGCAGCCAAACATGTAAGTTGACCAGTTATTTAAAATCAGTGGCTGTATAGGCTTTGCGAGTTTGATGCTCATTGTATGATATTGTAACTCTGATAAAACGAGCTGACGTGCATGCTCTTTTACTATTTGTACTCGAGTAACGTCTTCATTCTGTTTAAGCTTTTTGTGTTCAATTGTTTTTAGTCGCTGTAGTGAAGACAGGGCAGTTCTAAAACTAAGCGTGTTTTTATCAAAACTACGAAGTAACTGATCTAATATCAAGTTCATTGTTTGATATACAGTATTATTTTCTTCCTCTATACCTATACCCAGATGAGCCACAGTATCAAGTAAAGTTCTTGCTGGATGTTTATTATCATAGAAAAAATTATTATCGATTAAAGATGTTTTAATAACAGGAATTTGTAACCGTAGTAAAAGACTTTTTATAACATCTGAAACATTATGGTCTCTAAGAAATGCACCAAAAATCATCTCCACAAAATCAATCGTACGACCATCAATTTGATTCATTGATTTAGGAATACTCACCTTACTCATTTTAGCCATACTATTGAGTAATGATTTTTTGAATTCTTCTGTATTAATATTGACCTGCTGGCCCGGGGTATATCTTGTTTTATAGGTAAGCTGAATATTTGAAAGGGCTTTTATTACATCATCACGATTAAAGAAATTTTTTCCTGCAGCTGAGTTGCGTAAAGCCTTGTTTTCATCAGAAGAATCTCTGACGTAATCGTTGATGATTTTAGAGATATGCTGCCTATCATCAAGATCTAATGCAGCTATATTAACTGTGTTATCAAAGGCGCTCATGTGCATATCCCGCTTGTTTTCTGTAATAAAAACTTAGAAATAACACTAAACATTACATATGAGGATCTTTGAATCCACCATAACCCCGAAGATTAACCATGAGGGTACAGATATTGTTAGTGCACTTTCTTATGTACAAGAAATTCTTCTTGCTCGTGCTTTTAACATTTGATGGATTGCATTTTGACTAAGCCGCACAACCATAGTCGACATACTAATACTCTGATTGCATTAATATTGTGAACAGGTTCACGAAGTCAGGCAATGCGCTTAGTGTAACTATAGTTGATATTTGTCGATAAATATGAATATAACTGAAGTTAAGTAGCTTAAATTCCAATTAATGGATAAACGGACTTTATAATCAAGATTAACAAAATACACTAACTATTTGTTTATTATCTTTTTATCTGAAATATTTATTATTATTATAAAACTCATTATCTTGCAAATACCAGTAGCCTGGGATACCCAGTAAAGGCAATGGTTTAAGCTTTATAGTTACATTTTGGTGGGCACTTTTCCAGTAATTAGCGATTTTATTATCTAAAGATTCAAAATCGCACTGATTTATATCATTTAGCAGGTCTGAATCCTTTATTAAAATGCAATGGCAGGTCATACCAACATAGGGGTTTAGGGCTTTTTCGAATATAGCATGTCCGAATATCACACATTGCAAATTTGTACCAAATTGTTGTTTTTCATCGATAAATAATGCATGCCACTGGTGATTTTCAATGAGATCTAACAGTTTCAGGTCATTGGATATTATAACGGCGCCACACTCATCAAATTGTGTAATTCTATTCTCAAGGGCTGACCGATTACTGCCTGCTTCTCTTAACCTTGCCTGTTGATAATGCAATGCATTTAAAGTTTTTTTTGTAATTGGAAACTTTAACCAGATAAGTGCATTAAAAAAGTCATGCCAGTTTTCAGTTCTTGTCTGTAGCTCACCTTTTAGGAAAACCCTGGGTTCATATTGTTCTTCAAAGCAGCTAATGATTTCAGACTGAGGTACAGGTTTAACGTGCATATTATTTTGATTGAATACATCCTCATAATCATTTAGCGTGGGCCAATCTGTATGTTTTTCAAAAAGAGCCGTCAGTGATTTAAGCTGCTTAATAATCGGGGAATTTATAAAAAACGAGGTGCTCCAGCTGTCTTTTTTAGTCATACTGACATATAACTTTTAATGTGATCAAGAATTATATCGGCATTATTATAATCCAGGACAATAGGATAATAGTTATTGTTTGATAATACAAACAACGAAGGAAAACTATCAGCGCCTATTTTTCTACAAAATAAAATTTGTTGCATTAAATTACTATTAACCTCATCACTATGGATATCAAACTTAAACTGCTGTTGATTTAAACCAGTTTCTTTCGCTAATTCATAAAGCACATCATAATCAGATGGGTTTCTGGCATTAAGATAATAAGCATTTTGAATAGCGTTAATCATCGTATACTCAAATTTTAGATGCTGTTTTTTTGCCGCGATTACCGCTCTGCAGGATGCATAGGTAGATCTTTTCGGTATGCATAATTCCCAGAAATTGTAATTAAAACTTATGCCGGGAATTGTTTGTTCTATGTTTTTCCAATTGGACTGAATATTTACCTGCATACTGTTAGACATGATTGTATCTGTATCTTCAGCCAGACCTCCAAGGTAATATTTTATCTCAATAATATCTTTCAACTGATTTGTAAGTAATTCAAGTACAGGTTTGAATCCATAGCACCAACTACACATAGGATCATGGATATAATATAATGTTAAATCATGATGCATAAATTTTAAGCTTAATAAAAATGTACTTTGCAATTTATATTGATTGAATGGTGTGTTTGTGGATGAACAAATCTAATATTCTGCGCATGCAAAAGCAGACGTTTACTTGCATTGCGTGTTTGTGCTGTACCATATAAATCATCGCCTAAAATAGCATGCCCTAATGAGGACATGTGCACACGTAACTGGTGGCTTCTACCGGTTACAGGTTGTAAAAGCATGAGGCTGTTATTGTCTTCATCAGAACTTAACAATTGGTATTTAGTTTGTGATGGTTTACCATTCCTATAGTCAATTTTTTGTTTCGGTCGATTAATCCAGTCAGTAATAAGTGGCTGATCAATAATACCTGATAATTGCTTTGGTATACCGTGTACTTTTGCAATATATTCTTTTTCAATTTTCTTTTGTTCAAATAACATCCCCATACTTTTTTGCATTTCTCTGTTTAAAGCAAAAAGCAGTATTCCTGAGGTTGGCATATCTAATCGATGTATAACTAATGCCTGTGGGTATTCAATTAGCAGGCGCGATAACATGCAATCCTGCTTAGCCTCACCACGCCCTGGAACGGAAAGCAGACCGCAGGGTTTATTCAGTGCAATAATATCATCATCAATATAAAGAATTTCTAGAGTTTTATGAGGTGGAGGGTTATATTCGACAGGTTTTAGCATATCAATTCCAGATTTCCTGACTATCTGTTTTTCATCAGTGGTTTAAATAGATGCTCCAACCCATTAGCCTTAATCTCATAAGTAATTCCCAGCATGCGACCTAACTCCCCATTTGGGAACCCTTTATTATGAAACCAGACCACGTATGGCTCAGGTAAATCAATTAAAAACTGTCCCGCATGTTTCCCAAAAGGCATGCGATAAGTGGCAAGCTTTAAAATATCTTCGTGGGCAAGTTCTGTATTCATTGGTGGTAAATCTTCTGCCGACATATAATTGCTTAAAAGTTACTGTAAGTTGCCATTATATCATTATAATATGATTATTAAGGAATGATTTCATTCAACCAGACGAGATAAAAATGCAAATAACAGATATATACCGTTACTGGCAAAAACTCGAAGGCAACCCTTTCGGGCGCTGGATTTTTAATCATCTCATCCCCTTTATAAACCCTTACACAGGTGCATTAAAAGCTAATATTGTAGAAATGCGCAAGGGTTATGTGCGCATGGAGCTTAAAGATCGTCGGGCTATTCGTAATCATTTAAATTCAATTCATGCCATTGCTTTAACCAATCTTGGGGAATTTACCAGTGGACTGGCATTAATCTCTTTATTCACGGAAAATATGCGCGGTATTCCGATACAAATAAAAATTAATTTTCTCAAAAAAGCTCGTGGAAAACTATTCGCTGAATGTTCAACTCAGTTACCTGTTTTTAACGATGAAACAGAACATATAGTTACTGCTATATTAAAAGATGCGGATAATGATGAAGTGGCGAATGTGATTGTGGTATGGAAATTAGGTTATAAGTCTGACTCGTTATGACAATTGAAAATTTATTCCTTAAACAGGCTCGAATAGTTCATCCTATAATTTGTGGGCCGATGTATCCCTGTAGTAATCCGGAACTGGTAGCTGCCGCATCTGAGGCGGGGGGTATTGGAGTTATCCAGCCGGTTTCTTTAACTTATGTTCATGGTTACGAGTTTACTGAAGGCATAGATTATATAAAATCATTAACCAACAATCCTCTGGGTATGAATTTATTAATTGAAAAAAGTTCAAAAAAGTATCATCAGCGAATGCAGCAATGGCTTGAAATTGCATTAGAAAAAGATATCAAATTTTTTATAACATCTCTGGGTAAACCAGACTGGGTTGTAGAAGCGGCTCATAAAGCGGGTGCCTATGTGTACCACGATGTCACCGAAGCGAAGTGGGCTCAAAAAGCAGTTGATTCGGGTGTAGATGGCTTAATTGCTGTTAATAACAGAGCAGGAGGTCATGCTGGTAGTCAACAAAAAGATGAACTTTTAAAACAACTGAAACGATTTGATCTTCCTGTGATATGTGCAGGAGGCATTGGTGATACTGAAGCATATCAACAGGCAATAAATCGTGGTTATCAGGGGGTTCAAATGGGCACTCGATTTATTGCCTCAAAAGAATGCAGTGCTCATATGTCATATAAGCAGGCTATAGTAAACGCAAAAGAAGCCGATATCGTGTTAACTGAACGTATTACAGGAATACCCGTTTCGGTAATTAATACTTGTTATATCAAAAATAAAGGTCTAAAACCAAATTTAATAGAACGCTGGATGTTAAACCATAAAAAATTAAAATATATTATGCGTACTATACTGGCATTAAAATCTTTATGGACACTTAAAAAATCATTACTTGATACTGATGGTTCCATCGATTATTGGCAGGCGGGTAAAAGTGTTGAAAAAATTAACACTATTCTATCGGTTAAAGAGATTATAAGTAGTTTTACTAAAAATGATAAAAACAATCAATAGATAATATTTACTTGGATTTTGTATATTTCAAATAATCATCCGGTGACATGATCTCTAAATTATTGTTTGTTAAAAGCATGTCACGACATTGCGATAATGATAATTTTTCTAAGCCATTTTTGGGTTGAATTATTTCATAATCTGGAAATTCATCGCTATCAATTAATCCAAACATATGCTTTCGATCTGAATTGAAATGTTGATAATAATAATTAGCATCAATCATTTTAATATATGGCTTAAAATCTTCATATAACTCTTTGGTCGATGGGAAAGTCGTATTAAAATACTTTGCTACTGGTGTAGGGAATTCACAGCGACTATCAAAATCAAAAACCACTAATTCATTGTTTATTTGTGCCAACAGTAAAACATGATAATCCCAGATGACCGGATTAGAGCCTAAGGACTGATTTTGTTCAAATACTGCAACAGAATCAGTTTGATTAATAATGAACAAAACATCTATGGGTTTTGCAAACTGATTCGTATATAATGATTCCACTAACTTCCAGATGTTTTCTTCGCAAAACAGAGGGGTGTAAGCATAGTCATTACGATTAAATTTAGTCAAATATGGCATCAGTGTAATGTGGCTTCAAGTGCAATGGATCTTAATAAATAATGTATGTAACCGAATTAATTATCATTATGTGCCTAACGCTGCTTATCTGGTTCTGGCTGGATTCAATGAAAATTAATGAAACTGCACGTATTATTGGTGCAAAGATCTGTCGAAAAAACAATGTACAATTTTTAGATCAAACTGTCCATCTATCATCCTTGAAACTGGCTAAAAATAAACAGGGTCAGTTGAAATTATTTCGAAAGTATAAGTTTGAATTTACAAACAGTGAATACCATCGCTACGGCGGTGAATTAACGCTGGCTGGCAGGGTATTACAGAGCACTCATATGGATGTGTATCGTTTAAATGATATTGATAGTCAGTTGCACTAAATTTAGTTATTATTTATATTTCCCATAATTCTTAAGAGTTTAAAGATTAATTTATATGTTAAGTATCTATAGTTTATTACATGTGATCGCTGCAGTTATCTGGGTTGGCGGTATGTTCTTTGCCTATAATTTTTTACGCCCAGCAGCGGGGCAATTACTTGAACCGCCCGCTAGACTGACTCTCTGGGTAGGGGTGTTCAAGCGATTTTTCCCCTATGTCTGGGCGTCTGTAATTGTACTGCCCTTAACCGGTTACCTTATGATTTTTTCTCGCTGGGATGAAATAGGCCATTCACCGCTTTATGTTCACATAATGAATGGTCTGGGCTCACTGATGATACTTATTTATGCCTATGTGTTTTTTGTGCCATTTAAGCAATTAAAAACGGCCGTTACTGAAAGTATCTGGCCTGAGGGTGCTAAGGCCCTGGCAAGTATTCGCATCCTTGTGGCGATAAATACTTTTATAGGGCTAGTGGTCATTGTTATTGCCAGTGGCGGGCGGTTTTATTTCTAAGGACATTTAAATTATATACACTATTCATTGATCAAAGCCTTCATACTCTGATCTGCCCAGTTAACCGCGCAAAGATACGACTGTATAAATTCAGCCGCATTAATATTTGAATTTATTAGTTCATCCCAGTTGCATTTTTCATACTGCAGAACCGAATTATAAATTTCACCCTGAATGCCAATATGATCCAACAGAGCAAGCTTAATTTCAGTGCTTAATATTACCGTATCGAGCAAATCAATTAAAGGTTGATCCATCAACGCATCCAGTACTGAGAAAAGACCAATGATAAACATTTGATGTTTGACTTTTGGGTGGTATTTTTCAGCCAAAAGCTCACACATTTTACCTCGAATCATGCCGGTAACGATCAGTTCAGTTGGCTTGGATTCTATAATTTTTGACATCATAATTAATGATATCCAGTTTTTTAAATTATCAATACCTAATAATATAATGGCATCTTTTATTGAATCAACTTCACGCCTTAAAGCAAATGCAGCACTGTTAATATAACGCAATAATTTATAGGACAGGGTGATGTCCTGCACCAGTATTTGTTCCAGCTCATCAGATTCAATATCGGGATTTTGAAGTTTTTTAAGCAGGTTTAAAATCACCAGCTTATTGCTAGGCAATGATTTCTGTTCAAGCATTTCCGGGTAGCAAAAGAAATATCCCTGAAAGTAATCAAAGCCCAGTTCATAACAATATTGGTACAGATCGTAGGTTTCAACTTTTTCAGCTATAAATTTAGACTTATATTTTTTTAACAGTGTGAACTGCTGTTTAATTTCTTCTTTAGTTAATGCATGAATATCGATTTTAATAAAATCTGCCAGCTCTATAAATGGAATTAGCTCATTCCTGAAAACAAAATCATCTAAAGCAACCCGATAGCCTTCGGCCTTAAGTCGTTTAATTCCGTTGATAACTTCTTCATCGGGTTTAATATCTTCCAGTATTTCTAACACCGCTTGCTCATTAAACATGGGTGTCATGTCTTTATTGACAATGAATTCACGCGGCAGGTTAATAAAAGCAAAAGCGCTGCCTGCAATATTATCAATGCCAATATGCATAAAAGTATTGAGTATGGTATCGCAGGAAGCCTGATCGCCATCACTAAAATCCGCCCGATTCACTGCATTACTGCGATACAGCAACTCATAGCCCATTACGCCTTTGTTTCGATTATAGATTGGCTGGCGCGCAATAAATAGATGATCCATAGATATCCTGATATTATATAGTATTAAATATAGCCCATTTTTGCACATATATACAAACCAGAAGATCTATGCATACATTTAGCCTTAGCCAGAGCCAGTTACAGCAGGTTTATGATAAAACCGATTATTATATTGAATTTGCCAATAAAAACCTGTCATTGCAACTATCGAGCATAGACATTAAGTTTGACTTAAAAGGGCGTACCTCCGGGATGTTTGTGGTGAAGCATAATGAAACCTGCATTCGCTATAATGAAATTATTTTTTCACGCTATTTTGAAGACAGTCTGGAAAATACAGTGGCACATGAAGTGGCTCATTATGTTGTACATTCGATGCATGCGCTTCGTAAAGTAAAACCACACGGGCAGGAATGGCAGCGGGTAATGAACCTGTTTGGGGTAAAGCCGGAAGTCACCAGTAATTATGATGTGAGTTCATTGCCACTACACCGGCAGAAACAACATGATTATTCCTGTGAATGTATGACACATCAGCTATCGACCACTCGTCATAATAAGGTACAGACAAACAGGGCTGTTTATAAATGCCGCAAGTGCCGTCAGTCATTGCGCTGGAACAGCCTTAGTTTGTAATCATTAAACGAATGGAATCGAGTCGAGTCACCGGATGGCTAAATGCCAGCTTAAAACCATTTAACTGTGTTCTAAAAAATTCAATTTCCTCATCTCTCACCTGCGGGTTAACCCGTTTCAGTGCTGTTAAGCGGTCTATTTCATTTTCCAGAATTAACAAGTTTGTTGCGTAATGGGATTGTAAATATTCACTGGCGTGTTCGTTAATATCATTGCTAATGCTTGTTAAAGATTTTTTAATACTACTTTCTTTAAGTTGCACAATTTGTTTTGCAATCGCTTTATCAACGGATTTAAATTTATGTTGTCTGAATTGCAAACTAATATCTTCACCATCTTCGGTAACGGTGGTTAATATCGGCAAAGCCTGTAACTGATCATTGTTGATTTCCTGCTGATGTTCCTCAGGGACTTCAATATTTAAAATATGCACGGTTTGAATTAATAACTGACCCGGTTGAAAATCTGCCGATTTTATACTGCAAACCGAAGTGTTACCCATTTCATTGGTGAGTAACATGTCGATTCCATTAAGTACCATCGGATGGTCCCAGCTTAAAAAATGCATATCATCATGACTGAGCGCAACATGCCGATCAAACGTAACCGTCATGCCATCATCGCTTAAACCCGGAAACTGTCCAACCATATGTTCCGCTGGCGTGATAATATAACTACCGGCTTTGTGTTCTTCTATATTCACACCATAGCAATCAAATAAGTCGTGCATATAAGGTTTTAACTGTGAACTCTGTTCGAAGTTCTCAATTTTTGACTGTATTTTTTTTGCAATATCTTTGCGGCAAGAACTATATTCCAGCAAACGATCACGACCCTCGTGCATGGCCTGATTTAACTCATTATATTCGTGCTGCGTTTTATCTATAAATGCATCGTAATCTTCCTCAGAACATTGTGCAGTATCTAATACCTGTAATAATTGCTGTTGATGTTTGCTGAATATTTCCGCACCCGCCGGGCAGGTACTGTTAAATGCATTGAGAGACTGGTGATACCAGTGAAAAAGTCGTTGCTGCGCTGAGCTTTCAAAATACGGCGCGTGTATATTAATTGTGCGGGTTTGTCCGATTCGATCGAGTCGGCCAATGCGTTGCTCTAATAAATCTGGGTTCAGAGGTAAATCAAATAAAACCAAATGATGGGCAAACTGAAAATTTCTGCCTTCACTGCCGATTTCAGAGCACATTAAAATTTGCACACCAGTTTCTTTGTCAGCAAAATCTGCTGCGCGTTTATCTCTGTCAACGATGCTAAGATTTTCATGAAACACCGAAGAGGCTAAACCAAATTGGGTTTTTAAGGCCAGGGATAATTCAATGGCGGTTTCAGCGAAGTGTGTAATTAATAATATTTTTTCACTTTTAAACTGATTTAACAGTTCCACTAACCAGTTGATCCGGGGGTCAAATGTTGTCCAGTTATTATTTGATTTTTCCGGGTGTAACAGGTCAGTAACCGTGTCAGAAGCTTTATACTCGACAGGCAAGGACAGCGCATAGGGTATAACATTTCTTTGTGGAAAACCCTGAATCGCCGCCCGCGTATTTCTAAATAAAACTCGGCCGGTGCCATGGCAATCTAATAAATGATGAATGATATCAGTTTTCTGTGTTTCAGTTAATTCACCGGCTTTCACTAACGCAATATCAACATTACTTTCCAGTGAAGATAAATGATTTAATAAACTGTCGGATAAATTTTCATTGGTACTGATTTTTTCGATTAGATCGGCAATAATCTGATACTGATTTTCCTGTTGCACAAAATTGTCGTAATCATTAAAACGGTCCGGGTCTAATAATCGCAAGCGCGCAAAATGGCTTTCTTTACCAAACTGTTCCGGTGTCGCGGTGAGCAGTAACAAGCCTTTACAGATGGCGGCAAGTTGCTCAACCAGTTTATATTCATCGCTAACCTGCTCTCGACTCCAGGCTAAATGGTGGGCTTCATCAACAATTAATAAATCCCAGGGCGCATTTAAAACCTGCTCGAATCGTTGAGGGTTGTCGGTAAATAAATTCAGGCTACATAAAACCTGTTGTTCCGCATTAAACGGATTTTCAAAATCAGTACTTTCTGTGATAGCCAAACAACGCTCTTCATCAAAAATACTGAAATACAGATTAAAGCGCCGCAGTAATTCCACCAGCCATTGGTGAATTAATGCATCCGGCACAATAATTAACACCCGATTAGCACGACCCCGGTTCATTTGCTGATGTAAAATTAAACCCGCTTCTATGGTTTTTCCCAGGCCCACTTCGTCCGCTAATAAAACCCGCGGTGCATATCGACTGGCGACCTCATTGGCAATATAAAGCTGATGGGGAATTAAACTGGTGCGCGCACCGGTGAGGCCACTAATACCGCTGGTGTAGTTTTTTAACTGGTTTTGCCAGGTCTGGTAACGCAGTTCAAACCACTTATTTTTATCAACCTGTCCACTAATTAATCGTTCCAGTGGTTTATTGAGTTGAATAGCAGTATCCAGGTCGCGCTCTTCAAGAATCTCTAAATCCCCGTCGGCGGTTTTAACCTGATACACAATCAAAGAATCTTCTTCAAAGACATCAACTACCCGAAGTTTGCGCTTATGTATGTCGCTAATCTCATCACCAATATTAAATCGAATACGGGTCAGTGGAGCCGTTTCTTTGGCATAGGTGCGGATTTCACCGGTCGCGTGAAATAAAATGCTGACGGTGCGGTGTTCAACGGACAAAACCGTGCCCAGCCCCATAAGTAATTCCGCGTCGCTGATCCAGCGCTGATCTATTGTATATTCTGACATGTTAATTAAAGCTCAAATACTTCCAGTTGAAAATCCGTTATTATACGCGACATTGTATAGCAAAATTAGAAAAATCTTATGAAAGCAAATGAAATAAAGCGTGGCTCATTTATCCACTTTGAAGGCCAGAATATTGTTATTAAAAGTGTCTTCTGCCAGACCGCTTCATCGCGCAGTGGCAACACTATTTACAAAGTTAAAGGGCAGGTGCTGGTCACCAAAAAGAAATTTGAGCACGGTTTTTTAGGCGATGAAAATGTAGAAGTGATAGATGTTAACCGTCAGGCAGTGCAGCCGCTCTACCGCGAGGGCGATGCCTGGGTGTTTATGAATAATGAAAACTACGAACAATACACCCTGGGAGATGAAGACATTCAGGAGGAACTCCCCTTCCTGATGGAGGGTCTCGAAGGGGTTGATGCACTGGTCGTTGAAGAGCAGATAATGGGTATAGAGCTACCTGCCAATGTGATTTTAACGATCACAGAAACCGCACCGGGCATTAAGGGTGCATCCTCATCCGCACGTACCAAACCCGCCACACTGTCTACCGGGCTGGTGGTACAGGTACCGGAATATTTAACTGAAGGTATCGCGATAAAAGTCAATACGGAAACCCAGGAATATGTTGGCCGGGCCTGAGCCTGTCACCACCGACTGGTACGTCTATCTACTGCATTGTGCCGATGGAAGCTACTATACGGGCATTACCACCGACCCAAAGCGGCGTTTGCAGGAACATAACGAAAACGATAAAAAAGCCGCTAAATATACCCGCGCGCGAAGACCTGTGAAGATGGTGTATTTTGAACAGTGTGATTCGCGTTCGGATGCGGGTGTCAGGGAGTATGAAATTCGTAAATTACCCCGGCGCGAGAAGATTGGCCTGGCGGGTTCTATGTCAGAGGCGTTTAATTAGCTGTTAAGTTATTTAAACAGGTGAAGCGCTTTGCTTTTAAGCCTGACATCGATGGCCCTATGTCCGACTATGGTTAAGCAGAGCACACGCATAATTCAATTTATAGTGCGATAAAATCAAACTCCATCATACCCCTGCGCAAACTGCTATTATTTGCCCACTAAGTTTCTTCTGCTCGGTATTCAGTCACCGGGCAGAATATTAAAAAACACAATGAGGACAAACAGATGAAATTAATTCTTTTAGGCGCACCCGGCGCAGGTAAGGGCACCGTTGCTAAATTACTCACTAAAATGGACGGTTCAGTGCAGATATCAACCGGTGATATTTTACGTGGTGCGGTTGCTGCGGGTACTGAGCTAGGCAAAAAAGCCAAAGCGGCGATGAATGCCGGTGATCTGGTATCTGATGATTTAATCATGGGCATTATGAGCGATCGTTTGAAAGAAGACGATTGCAAGGCCGGTTACCTGTTAGACGGTTTCCCACGCACCATTCCACAGGCTGAAGCACTTAAAGTGATGCTGGCAGAGATGGGCGAAAAGCTGGATATGGTTGTTGATATTCAGGTTTCTCGTGACGTGATTCTGGATCGTTTAACCACGCGTCGTACCTGCACCGATTGTGGCGAGATTTACAATGTTAAGTCTAATCCGCCAAAAGCAGAAGGCGTTTGTGACAAATGTGGTGGCCCGGTTGTACAGCGTGATGATGAAACTGAAGAAGCTATTAGCAACCGTTTAGACGTATTTAACGAACAAACGGCACCCTTAGTTGGTTTCTATGAGAAAGAAGGCAACCTGGTTTCAGTTGATGCGACGACCAGTCAGTCCGTTATTGATGCTATTACTGCTCGATTAAAGGCGAACGGTTAATATAAAATAGTAACTCCCCTCTTAGTAAAAGAGGGGTTGGGGGAGATTTCTTTGTTAGACGTAAATCCCCCTCAGTCCCCCTTTTACTAAGGGGGAAGCTTTATCTCTAAGGCTAAATCCTGCACCTACAGGATTTGGCCTTTTTAATTCTTGGGTTGCTTTTTTACCCATTATTGAGCCTTACCAGCCCATATCCTCACTCGCCCAATTCTGCTATAATCCGCGCCCTTTAAAGCCCCCTATATATAAAGAGATAAGTCTATGTTCCGACTGGGATGTGAAAATCGTGTTTGTGTTCAAAATGAAGTTCTGTCGGGATTAACCGTAGCGTTGGCACTGGTACCAGAAGCGATCGCTTTCGCATTTATTGCTGGAGTAGAGCCTTTAGTGGGCCTGTACGCTGCATTTATGGTTGGCCTGCTGGCCGCAATTTTTGGTGGCCGCCCCGGTATGATTTCTGGCGCTACCGGCGCAATGGCGGTGGTGATGGTTGCACTGGTTGCTGACAACGGGGTTGAGTACCTGTTTGCCACGGTGGTACTCACGGGGTTATTACAAATACTCGCCGGGGTCTTCAAACTCGGTAAATTCATACGTATTGTGCCGCATCCGGTTATGCTGGGCTTTGTAAACGGCCTGGCGATTGTGATATTTCTGGCACAGATGAAAAGTTTTCAGATAGATGTTAACGGCACAGTGGAGTGGATGACGGGCCAGCCACTGATGATTTTTGCTGGATTGATTGCCCTGACCATGGCCATTATTCATTATCTGCCCAGGTTTACCATGGCGGTGCCATCATCTCTGGCGGCAATCGTGGTGGTTTCATTGCTGGTCATTGGTTTAAATATTGATACCAATACGGTTGGCGACTTAGCGTCTATCAAAGGTGGGTTTCCACAGTTTCATATCCCCGCGGTACCCTTTAATCTGGAAACACTGAAAATCATTTTCCCTTATGCCATCATCCTGGCGGCGATTGGATTAATTGAATCATTATTAACCCTGACCTTAATTGACGAGCTCACTAACACCCGCGGCCGTGGCAATAAAGAATGTGTGGGGCAGGGTATTGCCAACACTGTGACCGGTTTTTTTGGGGGCATGGGTGGCTGCGCAATGATTGGCCAGAGTATGATTAATGTAAACTCCGGTGGCCATCAGCGCTTATCCGGTGTTTCAGCGGCCATGTTTTTGCTGGCATTTATTTTATTTGCCTCAAGTTTAATCGAACAAATTCCCATGGCTGCACTGGTGGGGGTTATGTTTATTGTGGTGATTGGTACATTTGAATGGTCGAGTGTGCGCATCTTCAACAAAATTCCTCGCCACGATGCCTTTGTTTTAGTGCTGGTTTCCGGTGTAACTGTTGCCAGTGATTTAGCCATGGCGGTTGTGGTGGGGGTGATTGTATCAGCACTGGTATTTGCCTGGGAACATGCCAAACATATTAACGTAACCGATTATATTGATGAAAAGGGCTCTAAAGTTTATGAATTAAATGGTCCGTTGTTTTTTGGTTCGGTTAAAAACTTTCGTGAATTGTTTACCCCGGAAAATGATCCCGATGATGTGATTATAGAATTTAAAAACTCACGGGTATCGGATCATTCAGCGATTGAAGCCATTGATTCTTTAGCCGAAAGATATATTAAAGCCGGTAAAAAATTACACCTCAGACATTTATCAGAAGAGTGTACGCAGCTACTGGATAAAGCCGGGGATCTGGTAGAAGTTAACCGCCTGGAAGATCCAAATTATCATGTTGCGGATGATAAGCTGTCGTAAAATTTTTAATCAGTGACTTTAAGGCACGGCAGATTTAAAGCCACTGATTATCAATTAAGCACATTTCCTATAGAAAAAATTCCTGCTGTAAATTCTCTAAGATAAAGTTGAATCTTGATTCATTTGTTGAATCACTTCGTAGCAATTTTCCAGTTTGTCCCGATACACATTCATTTTATCCCGCACCGAACTTTTTGCATTCATATAATCGCCTTTAATACCCGCTTCCTCCCAACGATCATAGCGATGTAATGTGGTATCACATTCATCAATCAAAGAACTTAAGGCCATTAATTCAAGATGAATATTATTTGAATAAACACTTTTCTCAAAATTAAGCTGATTTGTATTTACCTTCATAGATAATAAAATCACGGCAAATGAAATAGCGGCTAAAAACAAAGCCAGGAAAAGTGAGTTTGATATAGTCGTTATATTTTCTGCGGTTATAGCGATATTTTGGATATTAAAATTATTAGCAAAAAATAACATTGAGAAGTACCACAATGCGCCTGTTGTTAATAATAATGAAATGAATACGAGTAATTTTTTCATGATGATGCCCTTTAACGCTTATTTGTGACTCAATAATTCCGTGCCATCATGAAATTTTAAGAAATGAAAGACAACTACTTTAGATGATAGTGTGAACAGACTCACACGAATGAGCTGGATTATCAATTGAAACTATTTAAACTACTTTCTTTATAAGCGAGGCAACTTGTTGGGCCTCTAATTCCAGATTGATAACGTATTTATAGTTTTGAGCGTTTTAACAGCAAGCCGGGGAGGGGAAAAATAAACGTTTTTATGCTTAATGTGATTTTAGAAGAAAGCAGTTCTGTATTTAATAAATTAAACAGAACTGCTTTAATAAAATATTAATTAATTCAATAACTCATAGGCATATGTGCCTGTATGTCTTTAATATTATGTCGAACCAGGTTCTTGTCGATCTCGGAAACAACATATTTATTAGTCTCATGTCCCAGGCATTTTCTAAGATCACCTAAGAATTTCGGGGGTGACATTAAAATGAGCTTACTGAATTTCCCCTTATTTCGGGCAGAATTTAAATGCTCCCCAATCGTTCGGGCAAACGTTGTGCGTTCATGATCTTTGTGGGTATCAAATGAGCCTGTCAGCTGTGAATGGCGACTTTCTTTTTGCTGATTGCCACTAAGTTGTTGTTTATGATTTCGAACTATTGAATGGGTAAAGCCTGTCAACTCTTTAAGTGTTTTCCTAGACTCGCTTTTTTCAACTTCGTATATTTTTGCTCTGCTGCTTTCCGCAACCACAACCCAGGTTTTAGACATAGATTAACTCCGCTTGTTTGACTATGGCCGGAATACCGCTATATGAAGACATGGTTTGAATAGCCGTATTCCGGGTAGGTTTGTATCTTTTGTACCTCGCTGATTAAATCCGTTATTAATATATAAGACGAGCTCTGTAGCTTTGATAATTAAAAATATTTATAGAAGCAATTAACCCTGTTAATAATGTAAATTTCAACCATCTCTCTCAGAAAACATCTTTAATAGAAAATTTAAATTCAACCGCTAAGTAAATGATATCTCAGCCAAACTAAAAACGGGTTTGATACAGATTAATGAATGCTTATTAGATAATATTTTGTTTAGCTGCTATATTAGTATTTTATGATTTAGACGAACGGTATCAGAGATAATAAATGTCGGCGAGTTCAGAGCAACCAAATCAGATAACTAAAACGACCTGTCCATATTGTGGTGTTGGTTGTGGTGTCATTGTTAGTGAAAATCAGGGGCAATTCAGTGTAAGCGGTAATCCTGATCACCCGTCTAATCTGGGACGTATTTGCTCGAAAGGCGCCGCTTTAGCAGACACACTGGATAATGAAGGGCGTATGCTGCACCCGCAGATCAATGGCATCAATACATCCTGGGATGAGACCATCGCACTCATCGCTGGACGGTTTGAATCCTGTATTGATCAATACGGCCCTGAATCGGTTGCTATGTATGTCTCCGGGCAGTTACTCACTGAAGATTATTACGTCGCCAATAAATTTATGAAAGGTTTCATTGGCAGTGCGAATATCGATACCAATTCCCGCCTGTGCATGTCTTCGGTGGTCGCGGCGCAGAAAAGAGCCTATGGCTCAGACAGTGTTCCCAATTGTTATGAGGATTTAGAGCGCACCAACTTAATTGTCATTGTGGGTTCGAATACAGCCTGGTGTCATCCAGTTATCTTTCAGCGGATTCGCCAGGCTAAAAATGCTAACCCAAATTGCCAGATTGTCGTTATTGATCCGCGCAAAACCGCCACCTGTGATATTGCGGATATGCACCTTGCCATTAAATCAGGAAAAGATTCGGTTTTATTTAATGGGCTATTAACCTACTTAAACGATCACAACGAAATTAATAAACAATTTGTCGATAACTGTGTTGAAGGCATGCAACAAACGCTGGATGCGGCTTATGAATCATCTGCCAATATAGACGATGTCGCACAAATTTGTGGCATCAGTAAAGATGAATTAGAAACGTTTTACGCCATGTTTGCCCGCAAGGAAAAAGTCATCACCTTATTTTCACAGGGGGTTAACCAGAGCCACACCGGCACCGACAATGTTAATGCCATTATTAACTGTCATCTATTTTCCGGTCGAATTGGCCGACCCGGTATGGGGGCATTTTCATTAACCGGTCAGCCCAATGCCATGGGGGGCAGGGAAGTCGGCGGCCTGGCGAACCAGTTAACCGCACACATGGATTTAGAGAATGCGGAACACAGAAAATTAGTCCAACAACACTGGCAAAGTCCTCACATTGCCGATAAAGCGGGATATAAAGCCGTCGATTTATTTGATGCCATTTTAGATAACAAAATAAAAGCGCTATGGATTATCGGCACCAATCCGGCGGTGAGCATGCCGGATAATAATCGGGTTAGAAAAGCCTTATCCCATTGTGAATTTTTAGTGGTGCAGGATTGCATGCAAAATACGGACACCACCGATCTGGCCCATGTGTTATTACCCGCCAGCACCTGGGGCGAACGCGATGGCATGGTGACTAATTCAGAAAGACGTTTATCAAGACAGCGCGCATTTCGTGATGCGCCGGGTGAAGCATTACCTGACTGGAAAATAATTTGCAGCGTTGCACATAAAATGGGGTTTTCCAGTGCCTTTAATTATCAGGCACCGGTCGAAATTTTTACCGAATATGCGGCATTAAGTGGTAAGGAAAATAATGGTACACGTGATTTTGATATTTCCCTGTTTTCAGATTTAGATGAAAAAGGTTACGAGCAGTTTATACCCACCCAGTGGCCGGTGAAATTTAATCTTCTTTCGGGCACGCAACGTTTATTTGAAGATGGAAAATTTTTTACCGCCTCCGGTAAAGCTCAAATGATTCCGATTAAACCGGAAGGACCCGCCAACCCGGTGAGTGAAAAATATCCACTTATTTTAAATACCGGCAGAATTAGAGATCAGTGGCACACCATGACACGCACGGGTAAATCCCCGAAGCTATCAACCCATTTATCGGAAGCATTTATTCAGATACATTCCGATGATGCAAAACGTTTTAATATTTTTAAAGACAATCTGGTCAATATTACAAGTGCATGGGGTGATTCCACGGTAAGAGCCAGTATTAATGATGATATACCTGCAGGCATGGTATTTATGCCCATGCACTGGAATGATCAGTACGCATCCAATGCATTAACCGATAATCTGGTTAACCCGGATCGTGATCCGTTTTCAGGCCAGCCGGAATTTAAACACACACCGGTTGCGATAGAACCCGCAAAAAAATCCTGGTACGGATTTTTACTGTCTCGTCGCCAGCTGGATTTATCATCACAGGATTACTGGAATTTAAATAAAGGCCACTCACTCTGGCGCTATGAAATCGCGGGTAATGAAACCCCGGATAACTGGGCAGAAAATGCACGCAATTTATTATGCGCCCATGAACAAGATGTTAAATGGATGGAATACCTTGATCAATCAGCAAAACAATATCGTGCTGCAAGAATGGTAGGGGATCAATTAGAAAGCTGTATTTTTATTAGCCCTAATGTACACCTGCCAAACCGCGACTGGCTAATGGCCTTATTTGATAAAGCGACTTTAGATGATAAAGACAAGGCATTTTTATTATCCGGTCGATCGGGGGACGCTGCCGATGATGCGGGGGCAAGCGTATGCGCCTGCTTTGGTGTAGGGCGTAACACGATTGTAAAAGCTATAAAAGCAAACAACCTACAGTCGGTTGATGAAATAGGTAAGGCATTACAGGCTGGAACGAACTGTGGCTCGTGTATTCCTGAATTAACAGCACTATTGAATGAAAAATAACCCAAAAAGATTAAAGGGCACCTCTAAAAACGGGATAGTTAGTTTAAACTTATTTAATAATTACCAACGAGGGCAGTATGAAAACAATACTCTTTGCAAGACATGCAAAATCAGACTGGAACCAGCCTGGCTACAGTGACTTTGATCGCCCGTTAAACCCAAAAGGTGAAACAATTGCACCGGTTATGGCATCAGAAATACAGAAAAAATATTCAGTTGATCAAATTATTAGCAGTGATGCGGCCCGTGCAATAGCAACCGCAATGCATTATAAAAACTCATTAACTCCACAACAGGATTTAACTCGCGAACATTTACTTTATAATGCCTCGCATCTGGATATTGCGAGTGTTGTAAACAATATTTCGAATGCCTGTTCTTCAGTGATGCTTGTGGGACATAACCCGGGAATGACAGATATTGTCAATTATTATGCACAAAACAGTATAGATGATATGCCAACCTGTAGCGTAGCCGTTGTTCAGTTTGCAGTTAACGAGTGGAAAGAAATAATGCAAAACACCGGTACGTTAATGGCTTTTGAGACGCCGAACAGGTGATTCAGCAGCCTGAATCAATCGCTGGTTTCATAACGCGCATCATAAACGGCCATTATAGACTTAAGTTCGTTTTTTAATTCGTTGATTTCCGCATCGGTAAAATCTTCAATACCTTCAATTTTTTTTCCCGCTTCGAGGGTTAGAATAATCGCTTTTACCGACACGCATCCTGAACTGCATATATTCTCCACAGCACGAATGACTTTTTGATTATTTATCACTGAGTCAAACCTTTACGCATATCATGTAACCAGGACTGGAAGGTCGGATAGTCGTTATATTTTTTACCTATAATATAGCGTAAAACATTATTTAAACGATACAAACGAATAACCGATTCAACGCGTAATACCTCTTTTCCGGATTCATCAAAAAATATCAGACTCGGCGCAAAGGTTATATTTAAATCTTCAGCCCATTCTCTTGATGTCATTTCTCGGCCGGCAGGTGTTACCACCGGCGTATCTGCCATTGTATTAAGTTGCACGACATCGAGTTCGTTAAGTTGCTTAATGACCTGAGGCTGGTTTAATGTATCACCGTGTAAAATGTCGCAGGCATGACAACGGGGGTGCTCAAAAAATACAACCAGAGGTTTTACATTTGATTTAGACTTTACCGCACTACGCCGGCGGTCAAGATTATAAGGAGGGGATATAAAACTATCATGTTCATTAAGCTCTTCAGAGCCAAAACTCAGCGCCGCTTCCGCACGATTTAAATATTGACGAAACGGTTCTTTTTTATAATGCGCATCCGCAACATATTCTAACGCCGCTCTAAACTGATACTTGGGCCGATAGCCCGGCAGCTTTAATGCGAGCTGACCTTTAGCATTATAAAAAAGCAATGAAGGCGTAAAGTTTGTGTGTTTGAGTGATGCGAAGTTCTTTTCGCTCCAGCTGGTTCCGTTAAAATCCGTAACCCTTCTGTCGCCACGCACATCAATGGCAATGACATTAAAATTCTTTTGCGTAAACTTTACTATCGCTGGATCACCCCAGTTAACCTCAAGTAAAGATTTACAATAAGCACAGTCTTTACGGCCAAAATAAACAATAATCCCTTTTTTGCCCTCTTTTAAAGCATCATCCAGACTATCCTGTAAATCCAGAAAGCTCAGGCTGAACCAGTCAGGTAAACTGAGGTCATCCTTAAGTGGCTGGTCATCAAATGCAAAAGCCTCATTAGAATCCTGTTCGGCAGCTTGCGCCATGACGGTATAGCCATGTGTCGCGAGAACCAAAATAAATGTCAATAAAATACGCATAATACTCAACGATTCACTCTTTCCATCATTAATAAAAGCAACATAATCTTGATAATTTTTTAAATTATTCTATTTAGACTATCTTTTGTATAATCCCATTCTAGCTTATTTTATGCGGCCTTTGCATATATTCATGGCTGCGCATTTCCAGTAACCGGCTTATTGTGCGCTTAAATTCGAAAGCCAGTTGTTGGCCGGAATAAAGGTCTTCGGGTTTAGTTTCAGCGCTGCATACTAAATTTACATTACGGTCGTAGAACTCATCAATCATATTGATAAAGCGTTTAGCCCTGTCATTTTTCCCATCATCCATTTTTGGAATATGGCTAATAAACACCGTATGAAACTGCCTGGCGATTTCAATATAATCAGCCGAGCCACGCTGATCACCGCAAATCACCTGAAAATCCAGCCAGATAATATCATCGGTATAAAGTCGGGTTTTTATGATGCGATAGTTTATGTGTATTTTATGGTGACGCTGAGCAGGGCAGGTGCTAAGTTCTAAAAACCGTGTTTCAAGTATTTTATCGCTGTCGTTTACAGGTGAATCCTCGCCTGAATCCCCATCTGCCATTTCAATCAAATGCCAGATATCGGCTTTTTCCAGCAGTCGTAAACGATGGTCAACTTCACCATTTAATTGAATTACGTTCGTGTGGGCTTTTATTAAAGCTATTGCGGGTAGAAATCGTTCACGCTGCAGGCCATTTTTATACAGATTATCCGGCGCCTGATTAGATGTCGCCACCAACACCACGCCTTCTTCGAGCAGGGTTTGAAACAGGCCGTATAACAGCATTGCATCGGTAATATCCGAGACATGAAATTCATCCAGACATAGCAACTGATAATGCCGTGCATAAGATCTGGCAATGAGTTTAAGTGGATTTTTTTGCTTGCCTATCACGCTTAACTGATCATGAATAGCCTGCATAAAGTGCTGGAAGTGCATTCGAATTTTTCGATTATCGATTAGCGAATACATTTCAAATGAATCAAAAAACATATCCATTAACCAGGTTTTCCCCCGTCCCACATCGCCCCAGATATAACAACCGGGAAGAGCAGGCCTATTTAATTTTAATGCAGCCTTAATTTTATAAGCGAGGGTTTGCTTTAATTTAAGATGATTAATTAAATCCAGCTGTAACTGTGCCAGATGCTCGACTGCATTTTGTTGCTCTGGATCATGATCATAGCCTTTTTGCCTGAGCTGTTTTTTATATTCATCGATGATAGACATAAAATATTTTTATGGGTATTCCGTATTTAAAATCAATAGGTTAAAAGCACTTTATTAAGTGAAAACTCATTAGTTTCACGGCGAAATTTCTGCATTAAACATGCGCTTATTCAGCTGATTATGCCCCAGGCAATTTATAAATCCACTTTAAAAACCGATTTTTTAATTCACTCAGGGGTTTAGACTAATAAGCCTGCTCTTTAGAAGAGTACGATAAATTCCCTCACTTCCAGCATTTATAAGACAACTACCACATGCTTATTCAATTAGCTTCACAAGTCATTGAGAAATAGATAATTTTTTGCTAATATACACTCCGATTTCTGTGGCTCCAAAATCCTATCTAAAAGGCCAAAAACAACAAGATGACACGCTATATATTTATTACCGGTGGTGTAGTTTCTTCACTGGGTAAAGGAATCGCCGCTGCTTCCCTGGGCGCAATTCTTGAGGCTCGTGGCCTCACCGTAAAAATGCTCAAGCTCGACCCCTATATCAATGTTGATCCCGGCACCATGAGTCCATTTCAACACGGTGAAGTTTATGTCACCGATGACGGGGCTGAAACCGATTTAGACCTGGGGCATTACGAGCGTTTTGTTAATTCCCGCACCTCTCAGGCCAGTAACTTTACTTCGGGACGCATTTACGAAACGGTTATCCGTAAAGAACGCCGTGGTGAATACCTGGGGGGAACCGTGCAGGTTATTCCCCACATTACCGATGAAATAAAACGCAGCATTATTAAAGGCGCAGCGGGTGCCGATGTGGCGATGGTTGAAATAGGCGGCACCGTTGGTGATATTGAATCCCTGCCTTTTCTGGAAGCCATCCGCCAGATGGGGGTTGAGCTAGGCCACGATCGGGCGCTGTTTATGCACCTTACGCTGGTACCCTACATTCGCTCAGCGGGTGAAGTGAAAACCAAACCAACCCAGCACTCGGTTAAAGAGTTACGCTCTATTGGTATTCAACCGGATATTCTATTATGTCGCTCAGAGGAATATCTGGCGGTAGAAGAACGCCGTAAAATTTCCCTGTTTACTAATGTAGAAGAAAAAGCGGTTATCTCTGCTAAAGATTTAGATCATATCTACAAAATTCCTAAATGGTTGCAGGATCAGGGGCTGGATAAAATTGTCGCTGACAAATTACACCTGAATGATTTACCCGAAGCCGATATGTCTGACTGGGAAACGGTGGTTGATGCACTGGAGCATCCAGATTCAGAAGTCACCATTGGCATGGTGGGTAAGTATGTTGACCTTACCGAGTCCTATAAGTCGCTCAATGAATCTCTCAGCCATGCGGGTATTCAAAACAGGGTTAAAGTTAATATTCGTTATATCGACTCGGAAGAATTAGAAGCCGGTGATATGAGTCAGCTCGATGCGCTTGATGCGATACTTGTCCCCGGTGGTTTTGGCAAACGCGGCGTAGAAGGTAAGATTGCCGCGGTTAGATATGCCCGGGAAAATGCAGTGCCGTATTTAGGCATCTGTTTAGGTATGCAGGTTGCGGTCATAGAATATGCCCGTCACATGGCCGATATGCAAGACGCCCACAGCACCGAGTTTAATCATTCGACAACCCATCCGGTGATCGGCTTAATTACTGAGTGGAAATCGGAAACCGGTAAAACCGAAACCCGCGATGAGCATTCCGATTTAGGGGGTACCATGCGTTTGGGCGCTCAGCCCTGCACGCTGCAAGCGGGTAGCAAAATCGCCGGTATTTATGGTACCGATAAAATATCCGAGCGCCATCGTCACCGCTATGAATTTAACAACACGTTTATGCAGGCACTCGAAGAAAAAGGCCTTAAATTTTCTGGCCGTTCGGTTGATGGCAATTTAGTGGAAGTCATCGAAGTACCAGACCATCCGTGGTTTGTTGCCTGTCAGTTCCACCCGGAATTCACCTCTACGCCACGTAAAGGTCATCCGTTATTTACTGACTATATAAAAGCCGCCTGTAAACATCGCGACGAAAGAGGGGAGTCATAATGGATTTATGTGGATTTAATGTTGGTATAGACCAGCCGTTTTTCCTGCTGGCTGGCCCCTGTGTTATCGAATCTGAAGCCATGGCACTTAGCACGGCAACAGAATTGAAACAAATTACCGATAAACTGGGCATCCCATTTATCTACAAGTCATCATTTGATAAAGCCAATCGCTCATCAATTGACAGCTTTCGTGGTCTGGGCATGGCGGAAGGCCTGCGTATTCTGCAGAAAATTAAAGATGAAGTGGGCGTACCGGTCATTACCGATGTACATGAAGATACCCCCATGGATGAAGTGGCAGAAGTAGTGGACGTCATTCAGACGCCGGCATTTTTATGTCGTCAAACCAACTTTATTTTAAAAGCGGCGGCGGCGGGTATCCCAATCAATATCAAAAAGGGCCAGTTTATGGCCCCCTGGGATATGAAGCATGTGGTGGATAAGGCCCGAACCACCGGCAACAAACAGATTATGGTTTGTGATCGTGGCGTATCATTTGGTTATAACAACCTGGTTTCAGATATGCGCGCCCTGGCGGTCATGCGTGAAACCGAGTGCCCGGTTGTATTTGATGCAACCCACTCGGTGCAATTGCCTGGCGGGCAGGGCACAACTTCCGGCGGGCAACGTGAACACGTGCCGGTTTTAGCACGCGCTGCAATGGCCGCGGGTGTGGCCGGCGTGTTCATGGAAACCCACCCGGACCCGGCAAATGCCAAAAGTGATGGCCCCAATGCCTGGCCTCTGGACAAAATGGAAGCGTTATTGGCACGCCTTCAAGGAATTGATGAGTTAGTTAAATCATCACCGTTTGAAGAAACGCAACTGTAAATCTTCCCTCTTAGTAAAAGGGGGATTGAGGGGGATTTGAGTAAACATAATTTATTTCAAATTTTGAATATATATCATGTTTAATAATTAAATCTCCCCCAGCCCCTCTTTTACCAAGAGGGGAGTAACAGTGGCTCTTCTTTTGTTAAG